>CAJHYQ010001193.1_pt1 | contig 38712 bp, 39 predicted proteins | sample 9198721 | NCBI WGS metagenome assembly CAJHYQ01 (sample SAMEA7708357, study PRJEB35096) | sediment metagenome | biome: marine neritic benthic zone biome [ENVO:01000025]; feature: sediment [ENVO:00002007]; material: shallow marine sediment [ENVO:03000034] sea grass bed [ENVO_01000059] ... | reverse complement strand
GATCGCTTGGCAAGGACAACATTGTGATCTGTCTCAATGCTTGTTCCAGAATCGCTGGTCCTGTCAATTGGCCGAACCAGCAGCTCGAATTGGTCTGGCACAATCCTCCGGAGGAACGGAATTGGCAATACGTGCTCGCCGACGAGTCGGTCGGTTTTCGCGCCGAGTCGGGCACGCTGCATTGGCGACGCAACTACAACATTCACCGGTATGAGAGCCTCTACTGCCCACAAAACCGCGACGCTTGAGGGCTAGTCTAGAGCGACACCAGAATCAGCTTCCGCCGTGATCCAACCCTGCATCCTACATCGTGCTATGCTGATCCTCCCTTGAACTCTCGCTGCGCCTGGTGACAGCATTGCCACGTCTGGGCAAACGACAACATTGCCCACACGCCTTGTCACTTCACCGTCTATTTGAGATGTCGCGTGCGCGCGCCGAACCCTTGTCGCTTCTCTCTTTGATGGATCTCTGACAATGCTTTTCCGGAAACGACCAACCGACCTTAAATTGTCGCCGGTGGGGATGGGCGGAATGGAGAAGTGCAGATGCTCTTCCATGCGTTTGTAATTGGATATCTCGTCGTGGGATTCATCACGGCAGGTGTGACGTTGTACATCTTCCCGTCACGGGATGGCTATCGTCCGGATGTCACTCTGGTGGTCTTCGCCATCACTACGTTCACCCTCCTGTGGCCCGTGCTAGTTCTGTTAGCGCAGTGGTACAACTGTGTGCTCCTGTTGGATCGACAATGGATGGTCGCGTATGGGAAAACACAACACGAACCAGCAATCCCGCGTTAACTGGAGCGCTCATGACTTTCCAATGATGTTGTGCAATGTATTCGTGATCTGCTCACTTCCGTATGGCAACCGTGCCAGCAACTCGCGGAGCGAAGACAGTCGAAAGCCTGGGACGCGAGCCGACGCGAGCCCCAGGTGGATGGTAGGTCGACATCGTGGAGTCGCGAAGCGGCGGCATACGCGGTGTTGTGGAATCGTCAAGGGCGCATGCTCGGCCTTCTGTCGTCGCCGTGCGACTCTTCTGTCTCGCACATTCATTCGACCTGGGATTCGCATCCCAGGCGATCCAATGATGTCGCTTGGCGACTTGTCGAGCTCTTATTCCACGCGACTATGATGCTTCCTTGGTCTCGGACACGTAGCCCAAGCGGCGCTAGAGTCCTCTCGCTCCCAAAGACTCGCGCTCGCTGTCAAGCAGCTTTTCGCGGTGCTGCTCCGAGTGGGGCGGCCATTCTGGGTACTTCTCCGATTCCGATGGCTATCTTTGGGAAGTGGCATGGGGCGGTTCGAGTTTGCTGAGGACGGGAGCCCGGTCATCACATGAGCCAGAGTGCCCAAATCCGGGACCACAAAGCATTGACGTTGCGGCGCTGACAGCGATATCTCAAGCCGAAACTCTCCGACACCTGAGAAGAGGGTCGGAGGGTTAATTCGGAAACTCGCGGACGGGGTGGATTGAACGCTCGTTTCTCAGTGATTGAGTACGCAAAAGGTGGACGGGCACCACAAGTTCTGTCGTGCGAATCGATGCGGAATGCAGAATCCTAACGTAGACTTCGGTATACCGTTACTCCAGCTGGAGAGCCAGAATGTCTAAAGACAGACGTATTACCGAATTGGTCGCCCATATCACTCAGAAGATCCAAGAAGGTGACGCAACGACCGTGCTCATCGCCGAGATTGCTGAGCTTCGCTATGGGATTGAGGAGCTAAGGCGACAGACGCAGACGCAGACGAAGACGAAGAACGTCGTGACGACTGACAACATCGACCGGAAAAGAAGGTTCGGCCAAGTTTGAGTTTGTCACGCAGCCCCAATCGGGGCCAAGACTCAACGTGGTTAGCGGCGCGTGGCTGGCATCGCACAAGCAGTTCGCCTATGGCTCGGTGGCAGCGCGTGGCAACTGTACCGGCATCGTGTAGCTTTCTCGTCCAACGACTGATTTCGGCCTAACACATCCAGCCGCAATTCGTTGAATGCGGCTTGGAACTTCTTTGTACGAACGGGCTGCGTTTCAACAAGCCGTCGGAAGACTGTTTGATTTCTGGACCGCGTATCAAGCCACCGTTTGACACGGCGAACACTCGAGCGCTGCGTAAGTGCAATCCGTGGTACAATGACGTGGCATTCCCTCTAAGCCCTCGGGAACTTTCCCAAGCTTGACGTCACAGATTACTCCAGCGACCCGTCTCGATGTCTCTGCCCATTCGATTTCGTGGAAGCCATTCGGAATCGCCAAGAAACCGAATTCTGCCGCATCGGGCCCTGTCGTTTGAACGATTGGACCGTCGCGATCTCTTGGCCACCATCGCCGGATCGGTGTTTCACGATCTGGATGGCGACCAAGTGCATTCGGCTGACGAACCTGCCCTGACCGGCTGGCAGGTGACACTGCTAAGCGACGATGCGGCCGTTGTGCTGCAACAACAAGTAACGGATGACCGGCAGTTTCGGTTTGAAGACGTGCCGCCCGGTGCCTACAAGGTGTCGCTCGACGCGACCGATCGCTGGGAGACGACGTTTCGCGATACGATTGCGATCGATGCAGCTCAGTCCGAGATGCGACTGGACCTGGGCGTTCGCTTGATCGAGTCGCTCCGGGAAATTCGCTTTCACGACATGGACATTAACATGGATGGTTATGTCGACGATTCGGACATCATGCAGGCATGGAAGTCGGGCAAGTTACTCTCAGATTTGCCTGCCAAGTGGGAGGACGGCGATTGGGATCGGAGTGGAAGGTTCGATGTAGGTGATCTCGTCGGATATGCCGAGAGTTATACCATTTGGAGCGGGCCTGATGCGGTGAGTCAGCTGCAGTCGATGGAGCCCGAGGGCCCGGCCGACGTCACGTTCCGTTACGACGCGGCGACGGGCGATGTCACGGTCATCGCGTCCGACTTCGAGCTGGTCGGCATTCAGCTCCGCGCATCAACGACGCTTGTGGACTTTGCTCTACCGCCCGCACGCGACTTCCACCTTTATCAGCACTTCGCGTCCGATCAATTCCTGTACTGGGCCGAATTCCAGGAGCTGCCGTCACTTCACGAACTCGAGTTACCCCGGTTGATTGCCCCGGGGCTGAGCGAATCGACCAGTCTTAAAGCGATCAAGATCGACGGAGCCCGCGTCGGGGGCGGCGGCCTTGGCCGTGTCGTCTTGGACTGCGCGAATTGCTCAGACATCGAACAATCGATCATTACGGTGCAGTTTTATCACGACGAGAATGTCGACGGAAAGCTGCAGAATGAGCGATTGGTCAGTGCGCCGGTGATTCAAGTTTCCGACCGACCGTCGCCCATCCAGCCGATCGGCACAGGCGTCAACAATCCGATCACCTACCAGTACGTTTTCGCCGCGCCGATCCAAGTGCCGATTACGATCAGTGTCGAAGCACCGGGCGGATGGAGATTGTCACCTCTGCAACAAGAGTCGATCGACGTGATGCCAACCGAAGAGAACGTCTTGGTGCAAGTTGGGCTGCAAGCGGCACAGATCCGCATCACGGAAATTCATTACGCGCCAATCGCATACGGAAGGTCAGAGTTTCTTGAGCTGACGAACTTCAGCGATTTTGGCGTGAGTCTTGCCGGTGTCCAAGTCACTGGAGGAATCGCGTTTGGATTTCCTGACGAAGCGACCAGCGTGATCGGCCCGGGGCAGCGAATTGTTCTTGTCCATGACGTCGAGATCTTTCGTCGCGTTTACCCCGACGAATCGATTGTGATTGCAGGTCAGTATGAAGGGCGACTCAGCAATGACGGCGAAAACGTACGTTTGAGCACTTGGGGTAGGGCGTTGATCCATGTCGTCCGGTTCGACGACGATTGGTATCCGCAGACGGATGAGCGAGGAATGTCGTTGACACTGCGGTATGGCTTCGAGCGTGCAGCCAACTTGGCGACCGATTGGCGGCCAAGCGCCGTCGAAAACGGCACACCCGGCCGACCTGAATATGTTCCAGGAGACGCGAATCGCGACGGCGTATTTGACTCATCGGACTTGGTCCTGATCTTTGCGGCCGGCAAGTACGAAGACGACGTGCTGAGGAATACTCGCTGGGAGGAGGGCGACTGGGACGGTGATCAGGAGTTCTCGACGGCCGACCTGGTCTACGCATTCCAAGCGGGCGGGTATCTTCCATGATTCACAAGGGTTGCTCAGCGCGTTTCTCGACAGACTCCGGATTCGTGGCTCTCTTGCTCACGATTTCGTCAGCGGAAAAGCCGTCTGGCCGAGCGACGCGCGCTTCCCGTCCAACACCGCTCGGCGAATCATGCGCCGCCTCTGCGGTACGCGGTAACGCTGCGAGAAAACGTACAGCAGGATCCAGAACCCGAACTCATTGATCGTCTGTAGAAGCTTGGAATTCTCGCGACAATGAACTTCAAAGTAGACCTTGTTGCGAGTGTTGTAAAAGAGACGCCGTTCCTCGTCCGACAGCAGCATTCTGGTGAATCCATGTCCATACTCTTTCGCCTGTGCCCACGAGGGTTCGGCGTCGTCCACTCGGCTGCCGGGAACCAGGAATAGCTGTGCGCCGCATTGGACCAAGCGGCTTGTGAATTCCGTGTCGTCGTGATAGAGCACGAATCGTTCGTCTGGAAATCCCGCCTCGCCAAGCAACCGCGTGGGCATCCAAAGTCCGCCGTAGGGACAAAACCGCAATGGAATGGGCTGGTTCCGCAGCTGCTCCGCGGGTCGGCCCGTGCGGAATAACTTCGTCCACACGAGGCGCAGCGCGTCGGCCACGTGAAACCCACAAAAGCTGGAACGCCTGAGGAATACTTTGGAAGCGGATTCGCCATGTGCCACACGCCAAAGCCACGGTTGATCCACCCGAAGTGAAACGAGGCAGATGGGGCCGTGTTGAGTTACCCGCAGCTGACGCTCAGCATCCAAGAGAGATCGCAATGCGGTCGACTCAGGAATATTATCATCGTCCAGACACCAGACGTACGGGAAGTCCGTCCGTTCGAAGGCATATCGTAAACCGGCGGCGAAACCGGTTGCCGAGCCTTGATTCTCCTTCAATGACACGACTGAGATTTTCGTACCCGCACTTTGCTCGACCAAACGTTGAAGTGCTTGGCGACTCGAATCCTCGCATCCGTTTTCCACAAGGACGATATGTCCCACACCGTTTTGCGTCGCGGCGTCTACCAACTCGGCCATGTACCGGTGCCGAGCACCGTGGGTCACGGTAATCACACACGTTTCTTCTGGTAATGGCATACTCCGCCTCCTGACGCGGCAAATCGTGCCAATCGATCATCGAAGCGCTGTGCTCGGTCACTCATCCAGGATTTCCAACCCACACACCCGGCCTGACATTGATATTAGCCTATTCAGGCCGAACATGGAGCCCTCGGGCATTCAAGGTGACACACAGAGAATTGTGAGTCCCGTACGCATGCGGGATGACTCCGATTACCCAGCGATGAATCGCTGGGCTATTATCGGACGTCCCGTGGACGACGAGGCAACCCTCCCTATCTTTCTCGGGGCGGCTGCAAGCGAAGAAAATTCTGAGATTCCCTGAAAGGTTCCCACGCCACCGAGATACCTGCTTCGGTGAGGCGAAAACAACCCCTTCAACGGAGTCAGAATCATGCGTGCTAAGCGAAGCCTGCGACTGGAAAACCTCGAAGAGCGGAAGGTGTTCACGACGTTGCCAGGAGTTGAGAATTGGCAGATTCACGAGGAAACATGGTTGGTGGAGGAGCACATTGCGGCCAACACCGAGGACCAAGGCGGCGGGGGAGACTCAAATCTGGCCAATCATCGGCATTACCAGGCCAACTCAAGCATTAAGGACGACCAGAGTGTCGTGGAGCTCGGAAGGCAACACGTTCGAGTTGGACAACTGGACTCGGTGATGGCCGAACTGGGCCAAGTCGGAGGTGGAGCTGAGGCAAATGCTTTCTCTTTCGGAAACGGAGGTCTGGAGAGCATACTTGCGCTCTCAGACGATTCCATCGACATCATAGTTACCTGAATACAGCCAAGCCGTCTGCGTTGCATAGCCCTCCAGGTGTCACGCATGGCCTGGAGGGCTAGTCGCGCATATTCGGCCGCTTTTCGACTGCTAGTTATGAAGACGGAGTTTACCGAGCACGGCCGATAGGAATTGAAAGCGGCTCTGCCAAACCGCAAGATCGTACACTAGCCAATTTCGACGGAAGGCAGTTCCGAAAAGCACCGAATTTGGCATTCGTGCACGCGAATGATCTCTGAGGTTACGCCATGGGCAATTGCACGGCGAATGTTCTCCGCTCCAATGCGTTGTTCAACTCATGCCGAAGCGTAGACTATTCTTTTTGAGACGTGATGAATGCGTGCAAGGCGTCTCGAACCGAACCTGAACTCTCTCGTGGCATCTGCTCCGCGTGTTTACTCAGCAATTCGACAAAGTGAGCCGTATCTTCGCTCTTCGGAGGAAATCCAGTGTTGCCGTTGGGGCCGTCCGAAGTGCCTAGGACGTTACCGCCTTTGCCCAAGACCGCGATCCATGGAATCCCACCGTCGTCCGTCCTGTAACGCTTAATGACATCGGAGGCCTCGATGTCATGGCCCGAGTTGATCTTCACAAGAATCGTCTATCGAACCATAGGCTTCTCGGAATGAATCCCGCGCCTCAGACATCATACTGACGGCATCCCAGGCTATCCAATGATGTCGCTTGGCGACTTGTCGAGCTCTCATTCCACGGGACGAGTATGCTGTCAGCGAGGCTTCGCAGAATCGAGCCAACGTGCTACGTTTACGCCAGACCGCTAACCGTCCGTTTTGTCACATGTGAGTCGTCTCGAGTCGCTCGTCGAATTCTGCGCACCCGGCGTAACGACCGGGATGGATAGGAATGCGCCAACGCGTTGCGCCCTCCGCGTGGCGCGCTCACTTGGCGAGTTGTCCTCGAACAACACAATGCGACCTTTCTCCCGTAGTCGAATGCTCAAGACGTCGACCGAAACCTGAGTTGGATCGTCATGCTCACTATCGTCGATGGAGTGGAGCAATCGTGATTCCTTTGAAACGCAAACGTCCTGAAACGCGTCGAATCGAAAAACCCGCTCATCGCGGGCAAAATACTTGGGAACGCGCGTCAATCCGGAATGTCTTGTCGACGACGCTGATGAAGCCACAGCGAGTTGCCATGTGGAGTGCCACAACGAAACCAATCGCACAGGCGACGACAATCGAAGTCAAAAACGCGATAGCCCCAAACGTTCCCCAGTCGCGCATCTGCGCCGCAATCGACCGCACCCAAAGGTCAGCGCTGAACAGCGTGACAAGAAACAGTGCAATCAGCAACGCGATGTAGCGTCGAATGCAACTTGGCAGCTTCAACGTCAACCGCCCATCGGATCGCTCGACGATCACGTCCGGCGTCTCCGGTTGGGCAATGTCTCCCGCGTTCTCCAATAGCGTCTTGGACATATGTATCGATGATAGCGTTGGCAGACCAGCGGTCGTTCTCAACTAGGGGATCGACCGCGAGATTCTCTGGCGTAGTTCGTATTGGCCGATCTAACTCGCCCCGGCGTCTACCGCCAGCTCTTCATCGGTCAGTTCCTCAGCCGGTATGTCATCCACCGGCTCATCGCCTTCAACATCATCCGAAGGTGGGTCCTCTTCTTCAAGTGACGCCAAATCGTCGGTCATCATCCCAAAGACGAAAAAATGCTCGTACGAGTCCGATCCGAGGGTGAAGGCCCGACCGGTTAGGACTTGGCCGAACGCCAGGCTGCTGAGCATCAGGTTGTCGCCTGCCTCGGAGGCCGCTCCGCCAAAGCGATACGTCAGCGGTCCCCAGCTGACGCCGAACCAAGACCCGATGAAGGATTCGCTGCTTTCAGTGAACTCGAATTCGCCCGTGCCCATGTGAACACGCTCGTCCGATACTTCGAAACGGATCAGACCCGTCGAATCACCATCGGGCGACGTGGCGTAGAGCTGGACGTCGTACGCTTCGCTCAATGTAACGACCGGCTCTTCGGCATCTTCGTCAACAACTTCCTGACTGAGAGCCACTTGTCCGATCATTAGCAAGAGAACAGCCGAAGTGAATTGCCGCATGATTCGTCCCTCCCTTGGTTCCTTGATCCGCGGTTCACTAAGATCTCCAGCTTAGACTAAAAACGGACCCGTCGCCTCTCTGAATACTCTTTTGAGTGTTTTCTCATAAACGTTGTCGCCGAATTTTCATACCGACTTTCGCTGAGCCCCTCATTTTGTCTGCGCTGTAGACAATAGGCGACCGCCAATATCGGCAGCGAGGAGTTGGCTGCGAGCAATTCGCGAGGCAGCGAAGACAGTCGACAGCCTGGGACGCGAGTCCCAGGTGGATGGTGGGCCGACAACGTGGAGTCGCAAAGCGGCGGCATGGAATCGATCACGGTGCGTATGCGCGGCCTTCTTGTCGTCGACTTGCGACTGTTCTACTCGACCTGGGCTTCGCATCCCAGGCGATCCAACGATGTCACTTGGCGACTTGTCGAGCTCTCATTGCACGGGACGAGGATGCTTTCTTGGCGAATGACGATTGATCAGCGAGAATGCTCCTTCAACAAACGATCTCGGACATGAGAATCGAAAGTCGGTCGATATGCAGCGCAACTAGGCGTTGCGTCGAATGTGAAGCCAGGTCATGCCAGAAAAATCACAACTGATACGGGCCCTCAGCATCGGCGATGCCGATATGCTACGCGCAGTCAGCAGTTCCGCTGTGGATGCGGACGTATTGATTGATGAGGAAGTGCAAATCGCGTTGACGCGCGCGGCAGAACGGCTACTGCCGAGAAGAAGGAGACAACATGGTCCGTGGTAATGATCGCGTTCACACTCTGCCTCGTAGCGGCTTCGTACTCCGGCGCGGCTCGGAGGGCGCGATGCGCCCGAGAAAACGACTCTGTTGATGAGACAGTTTGGAGGTCCAAGAGCGGTCTGTTCGGAGCTGATGGTGATCGGTGGCATCGCCCTGTAGGACGTCCGAGCCGTGTCTGATTTCGCTGCGGCTTTGCCTCGGCCCATCGCTCACGTTTGAATCGCATCGAGTTTGATTCGCGTACGGAGGCAAACGCACAATCACGATCATCCGTGTAGCTCGCAAATTCTGAGTTGGCTGCCGTAGCGTCGGGATTTTCGTCGTACGTTGTAGATAGACGTCTGGCCTCAGCCAACAGAATTTCGAATCGAAAGGGTCCCAGATGAGGCTCGGTAAGACTTGTAGAAGGAGCGAGCCACGGTTTGTCCCCGTACCGGGCACCGGCGCGGCCGCCCTGTATTACAATGACGCACGGTTTGAATCCAAGGTCCTCAATGAGTCGGAATCGGGCCTTGCCCTGCGGGTACTTTCCGACAAACCATTCCATCCCGGTCGCAAAGTGAGGGTGATCATTCTGCAACGGGAAAACTGCTCGGGAGTGATATCTTGGGTCATTCCGCATGCCGATGGTGCAACAGTAGGTGTCACGCTCGAAAAGTAAGCGTTCGAAGACGATCATCTTGGTCCACCGACGGGCTGTGGACGCTTGATCGGTGGCAAGTTATAGTTCTTGCTTTGCTGCCTGGAACAAGTCTCGGTTGGTACTGAATCTAGCTCTGCGGAGAGTCGCAGCGTCTTGCGGGTCGACTCACTTTGCCATCCAACAAGAGCCACGACGGCGCCAGATTTCGTGCGGCTTCAGCAACTCTTCATGCTTGCCTGGTACGATGATGGATTCCGAATCCGAGTGTCGACCGTCCAGCTCTTCTAAGGCGGCACTTGATCCCTTTTGGTAGCCATCGTGACCGCACAGCGGAGGTTTGGTCGAATGTCATCTGAATTGGTGCAAGGCACCGACAACGCGGCATTGAAATTGAAACGACGCATCATCTTGTTCCTTTCTCAGAAGGGTGTCTCGTCGGTCGGACGGCTAGACATCGAAACTACCAACGGCACGGTTACCTTCCGAGGAACTGTCGACTCGTTCTACGAACGGCAGATTTGCCTCTCCTGCAAGCATGTCCCTGGCGTTCGCGCGGTGGTGGACGAACTCAAGGTTGCATTGCCGCCTTCGGGAAAGCCAAAGTAGAGCGTTGGCCACGTGTACGCTAAAGCATCGCGGCAGCCGCAGCGCCTGAAAAAAGGACCCCATCGGGACCAAGACGCCTTTACTCTGTTAGAGTTTGCAGAGAAAGCTCTCGGTGTCGAGATAGATCGGCGACGATAAAAGCTCGAATTCGCCCCGGTGACCTTCGCCGTTCCGTCGCGACTCGTCGATGTCGCGCCATCCCTGGACGGGGGACCGCCGCTTCGGCTCGGAAGACATGGTCGCTGCATTCCAGGATGCTGGTTATGAACTGGGACCAGGCGCCGCCGCGAAAGCATTGCCAGAACCAACGTCGCTTGCGATGCTAATTACTGGCTTCGTTGGAATCGTCAGTGTCCTGAGAACTCGTCGGAGTCGCGGATGATTGTTGATTTACGTCGAGTAAGCACGGTTTTTGGCATTCGTGCAAGCCATGCTCTTGAGCGCGTCGGACGATGAATCCGACGCGCTTTCGGCGACTGCGGAACTATTGGACTGCGCCCGCATCCGGTCCCTAACAGATTTCGTCGGTTGGCAATCGTCGGCGTAGCCTGCGATGGGGGCAGGAACGCGTCAGACCATCTAGAGTTTCGAACACGAGCAACAATCAACCAAAGCGAGTATGCTAGTCAGTCGCATTTGACCTATGGATGTTTCATCACAAACCACAGAAGGACTTCCGTCGCAATGTCCTTTGTGCGGAAAGAAAGTCTGGACATCTCCGTCGCAACCGCCGGGCGACGCGACATGTCCGCACTGCGGAAGTCTGCTTTGGTTTGACGAGAGCGATATGCAGACTGCCGACCCCATTCAACAGCTTGTAAAGTTGGGTGCCGAAGTCGAGACCGACGACGAAGGCCAGGTCACCTTCGTTCGTTTGTTCGGTCCGAGATACAATGACCAGATGATCGATCGATTTGCCGGGCTGTCAGCCGTAGCGGTAATTGATATTCGCGACACGGAAATTACGGAGTCTGGGGCGAAAAGATTACGGGACTTGTTACCAGATGTCGAGATTCGCCATCGGTGATCCGAACAACTTCAGTGTCAATGAATCACCGAGATTGATGGGACAGAAGGAATCGTGGCGTATCGAATCATCGACACAATTGAGCATCGTCATTCGTGGACATTTCGTTACCCGGACCTCGAACAGAAGTATGGAGAAGGAGTCCAGGTGATACTTGACCCGCTACAGATCTCAGACCAGACGGCGTCATCCCGCGCACCAAGGACGATAATGAGGGACCTCAATGATGCAGTGGCTAAATGAGCCCGGCGAGTGGGATCGTCTCAGCAAGGGCCTCTCTGCACGGGCGGATGCAGAAACGGACTTCTGGAGAAAAACGCACGACGGTGGGATTCGCCATAGCGGCCACTTTTACTACGATTCCGTTGCAGGTGACTTCACAGCACATGTCAAAGTCACAGCCGAATACAACTCGCAATACGATCAAGCCGGTCTTATGGTGCGCATTGATGAACGAACGTGGCTTAAGTGCGGAGTCGAGTCCCTAGACGGGCAGCAATATGCGAGTGCAGTGGTCACGCGCGATTACTCCGACTGGTCGGTCGTGCAGGTGTCGAATCCGCCTGCGATTTGGATTCAATGTGAGCGACAAGGCGCGACCTTTACCGTTCGCTATTCACTCAACGGCACGGATTACGAGATGATCCGTCAATCGTTTCTGACCGACGAAACTGAACAGCAGCTTGGAATGATGTTCGCCGCCCCCAAAGGCAGCGGTTTTAGGGTCCTCTTCGAAGACTATCAAATAACGAACCCGTAGCCTCTTGAGTCGTGGATCTGGTCATTCGTGTTCGCAAAACTAGGGACCAAGAAGTCTGAACGCTCGAGTGAGTCTATCGATGAACAGCATTACCTTGGCATAGTCTGCACGCCAGGCTCTCGGCTAAGGTCCGCACGCGCGAGGAGACGGCTGCCAGCACCTCGCGCCGCGAAGACGTGCGATCCAATGATGTCGCTTGGCGCCTTGTCGAGTTCTCATTTCACGGAACGAGGGTGCTTCTTGGCGGATGACGATTGGTCAGCGAGAATGCCCTCCACAAACGGACCCTTGTGAAACAAAGTCTTTACGTGCAGGATAAGAGTGTTCAGTTGGCACGGCGTAGTCTGCCAACAGCAATAACGACGATATTAGAAGGTGCGAAAAATGCGATGCTTTAAAGCCCTGTGGTTCGTAAGCATCTGGGCAATCTCAACCAACATGGTTAATGCTCAACCAGCTTCAAAGGGCAACACGAGTACCGAGCTTGGCGGTGTCCTCGTCGCTGACATTCTCCAACAATTGGGAGCGAAGCTTGAACGAGGCACGACAACCAAGCTTCTCGATGAGTACTCCCATCACTTCGATCGAACTGATCTAAACCGGGATGCGAAACACACAAAGACGGAATACATCGACAAGGGGCGGTACCTGACGCCTCAAGCGCGAGCAGGCATTTTTCGAGCCGCCGATGGCAACTCGGACGGATTCGTCACCAAAGCCGAGTATGTGTTGAACCGGATCATCACGGATGAAGCCAAAGCAATCGTTCAAGGGATGGACGACGATAAAGACGGCCTTGTTCAGCGAACGGAGTTCGTCAAGCATGCGGCAAAGTTGCTTCGCGACGCCGAATCGGCCGAACGGGTGTACGATGCCTTAGACGCGAATGCAGATGGGCAGATTACCATTCCCGAGTACTTACGGGTCTGGGGGCAGTGGGCTCGAGCGGGGCGAAAGTCGGCCGAAGAACGCATCGCGATGCGCCGGGCGCAGCTAGCCGATCCACCAAGCGAGTCTGTCAAGCGACCGCCCCGGGTCCAATAGACTCGATGCCAAAGGAAGTGCGCGCGCTTAACTCGTTGCAGGACACTCCATGCATGACCGCCACAAGCTTCAGCGACCATTACTCTATCTTCTGGTTGGCTCCGTTGTCTTAGGTGCCGTACTGGGCATCATCATCGTATTGCGAAACACATGGGGATGGTTCGAGGTTCGAGTCATCCTCACGACAATTACGGTCGCAATTGGCAGTCTGTGCGGCCTCGCTGGCGATCTATCAAGGACTCCTCGTGGAGCAAATCTTCTGCCCCGCAGTGGGCTCATGCTAACGTTCCTTGCGGCAGGTTTGATCCTTGTTGGTATGTGGTCCGATCTTGAGTCTGAGGAGTTTTGGAAGACCACGGCTTGCGTATCAATCTTTGCGGTCGCAACTGTGCATGTCTGCCTTCTTTCGATCGCACGGCTCGCGGGCAGATTCCGTTGGGTATTCTTCATCGCGAGTCAGGTGGTATACGGGCTGGCTGCACTACTCTCCGCAATGATCATTTGGGAAATAGACAATGATCGCATGTTCCGACTTGTGGCGACGGTCTCGATCATAGATGCGGCACTGACACTTGTGATTCCGCTGCTTCACAGGATTAGCAAGACAGACGCTAACCGTAAGGTAATGACGACGCCTCTTGATGAACGTAACGTAGCCGCCATCGATGAAGAAATCGCATTGCTGAAGAAACGGATCGTAGAATTGGAAAAGCTCAGGTCTAGCCTAGCTGACGGCGCAACAGACGCGGTATAGCCATCGATTGCAGCCGAGTTGCTGAGGCATGTGACCGCCACCGGCTGAATGGTGACGTTATGCAATCGGAATCGCAGAAAATCAAAGAGCAACTCATCGGTGTTTGGGTGCCGACGTTCAACTTTGTTCCCGCTGCGCGACCGTGGCCGCGCTTGGTGTTCGTCGATGGTCGGGGGTACTTCGAGGACGGTGATTATCCCACGATCTATTCTGTGGATCATTTCCACTATCAACTGTTCGCTCCGACTGTGCTCGAAATCACCAAATCGACTCAGGAATACTTGAACGACGCAGCGGATGGCACTGACCACGATGACTCATGGATCATTCCAAAACACTATGATCTTGCTTTCCACGTGTTGGGGGATGGGTTGTTTCTGGAGATAGAATTGTGCCCCGGACCGCCTTGTCAAACGCAATACTTCAAAACCCAAGAACCGGTTACCGTAGAATACGCACCGCGTTGGCATTTTGCATAACCACGGATGAACCGTCTGCGCGCCAGTTCTCGCCGGAGATCAACACGCGAAGAGTTGGTCGCGGGCAATTCGCGAAGCGAAGACAGTCGAAAGCCTGGGACGCCAGTCGACGCCAGTCCCAGGTGGGTGGTAGAGTCGATCAAGCCCTGGGGATGCCGTTTGGTTTCTGAATCGCGTTGGAAAAACACGCATTGATAGTTGGCCAGTCGTCCGACAACAATGGACGCGTCATGCCGAGATCTCTGAACGCGGCTTACAACTACATTGCGCTCGCCCTCTGGCTGGCGTGGGCGGGCCTGCTTAGTGGAGGGCTAATCGCGCACGTAGCGGAGGGCACCAGTCTCTCATCGATCGAGACAGAGCTGAAAGCGGGATCGTCTCTCGCACTGGTAGCGTTCGGGTGGCTTTCTGTTATCGTCACGCACCGGGCCATGCGTTCTGTGACGTGTCTAATCGCCGTTGGCATGACACTTGGATGCCTTGGTGATGCGAGTCCGCTGCTGGGTAGTTGGTGGCCGGACCCACAGCGCACGCTTGGCAATATGTTACTCTTCGGATTGGGACACGTGGCTTACATAGGGGCATGTATACTCATTCGTCGGTGGGGCCGCGTCAAATGTCGGGCCACTCTATGGTATGGTAGCCTCGCCGTGTGGTTGGTGATCGGAGGCGTTCTATGGTACTTCGCGGCGTGTATTGGGACTCGACATCTCGTGATGCGTATTCCGGCACTTGGATACACGCTCTTGCTATCGGCAACGGCTGGTGCCACGGTTGGCTACGCTCTATCGGATCGCTTGTTCGCCCCAGTTGCGATCGGCGCTATCCTCTTCCTAACGAGTGATCTGCTGCTTGCTGTCTGGATCTTCCATGATGTTGTCTACCGGTCATTCGACTTTGTGTGGCTAAGCTATGGCGTTGGGCAGATGCTCATCGTAATCGGAACCTCAGTCTTCATTCAGATTGCCCGAGTGAGAGAAGGCCACGCGTCATCCAATCACACGACCAGTTAGGCAACCGGTGATCAACCCTGGACCAGCTCCTGGACAACCAGAACGGCTTTTAAGACCCCACACCATCCCAGCACACACATCATGGCCACGCTGAACCGACTGTCTTCCGCAGTCTGCATAGTGACCAGCCGATTTGCATGGTCCGTTCGCAGGGGATGCTTGCCCTCTTTTGTGTGTTGTTCGACGATCGCAAGATGACGAAGCCAAGATGCACCGATTGATCTCTCTCTCAGATTCGCAATGAAGAGTTTGCAGCGACCTTTGTACTGTTTCGTCTCCAGGGGCTTGCACGCTGACGTCCGCTGCGCCGATCCGTCGTCGAAAAAGGTATAGTACCGCACGCCCATGCCGAACGGATATGCAACGCTCGTCCCGTCTTGGGAGCGCATCACCGGGTGATACCACTTCACGCGAAAAGGAGAGTCCCACTTCCAGACTTCTCGACCAACAACGCCAGCTACAATAGCAACGGGTAGCAGGGGCAGAGAGAAGGTGACTTCGAGAAGTCCATCGGCAACGAACCCCTGCTCTTGGAAATCACTCATTTGGGATGCGAAGCGAGTCTCAACAATGCTTGCGATTCCACTGTCGTTGCTGAGTTGAACTTTTACGAACATGCGCGAACCAATTCGTGAAGCCACTAGTATGCACCTGTCAAAACTTACCTTCTGTCGCGGCACACCGCACGAAAACGCTGCGACGAAGGCAGCGTCCGCAGCTAACCCGATCGTTGCGACCGGCGCATTAAACGCCTCCAGACGTTGTGACAACAATCTCGGCGAGCAAGCCAACCTTCGTGTAGACTGAGAATCGCGCCGACTTTATGGAACACTGTGGTGGCCGCGAAGATGGGAGCATTCGATGCACAAATATGTGATTATGGGCGTCCAGGGGTGCGGAAAGGGCACACAAGCAAGGATGCTCCAGCAGGATTTTGACCTCGTCCACATCAGCGTTGGCGATATCTTTCGCTGGAACATCCAGCACCATACTAAGCTGGGGGCTCGTGTGAACCGGGCGATACGTGCTGGCGAGCTGGTCGGCGATGAGGTGGTCGAGGAGATTGTCCGACACCGTTTGGAAGAACACGACTGGAACTTCGGCTTCATCTTGGACGGCTTTCCTCGCAACAACGCCCAGGCCGAATTCTTCCTTGAAAGCTATGACATCGACGCCGTCATTCACATCGTCGTTCCTGACGACGTCGTGCGTCAGCGTGTGCTCGCGCGGCGGTTGTGCAGTCAATGTGGCATTGACTACAACCTTATTCACCATCGCCCGAAGGTATCGGACGCTTGCGACGTTTGCGGCGGAAATCTGGTCGCGCGTCCGGATGATACGGAAGATGCACTGGCTGACCGTCTGCGAACTTATCATGAAAGAACCAGACCGGTGCTCGATCTGTTCCGACGAAAGGAACTTGTAATCGAAGCTGACGGAACAGAATCGCCTGATAACGTGCAGAAAGAAATCCGAGGCAAGCTCTCAATAACTCCAGTGCCGAGCTAGGAGTCTAAAGGATGCGTTATTCAACCACCGAGAATGATGAGATTGCGTCAAGCCAAGCTTGGGCATCTCAGAAACTGCCATTGGCCGCCGTGTCGGAAGCTGGGCTACGTCTTTGGCGTAGCGTCTTTCTCCGATGAAACTTGAGCGATATCACGGTTCGCTTCTCAGGATAACGTCCCAACTTCGCTGACCCCCTGTCCGGAACGTGTGGCGCGACGATCGCTTGAAGCGCGCCAGCTACGGCGATAATCTGAATGTTGTCGGGGGATATTGGCTACTATCAAGAACGGACTATCAACAAGTTGCCCAGCATCATGTCTGTCCGCAAATATAAACTGACGCCAGTTTGCCAGACGTACGCGAAAGAGCACATCATCGCCGAGTGCGCAAATACGGGATTGACCAAACGAGACCTTACTGCACTTACGAAATATCGCAGTCAGAGAGTCCTGACCTTGGATCATGTGCACGCAGATTCGCTCGCTTTTCTGGAAGGATGGAGCGATCTTCACAGCCTTCGCATGTATGGCTGCAGGATTCCTGATTGCACGATGCTTGCGCGGCTGAAAAACTTCCAACACCTCTGGTACGTCACAAATCGTCAAAAGACTCCCGATCTGTCGTTTCTTTCGTCGTTGAAACACCTCGAAGTACTTGGGCTCGGTTACGTCACGTACTTGAAAGCGATACCAGATCTTTCTCGATGTAAACGACTGAAGCGTCTGTCCATTTTCAATTGCAGGAATCTACTCGATATTGATGCGGTGACGAGGATACCCAAACTGCAATCGTTCTCGATTGTCTGTACTCCGCAGGTTCCAGGCGATCTTGAGCGAATCATGTCGATGAAAACGTTGAAGACCATGTCTGGTGCCTTCGGCAGTAAGGCTAAAACGGACGACTTTCATCGTCTGCTGAAGGACCATGGATTAACCTATGGGTAGAATTGTGTCCGCGAACGCTGGATGCGTAAGGTGGGCTTGACCTGTGCACGCAAGCAGGAGTGGGCCAGACCTTGCCGCTGATACTTACGCTCACACGGCGCCGTCTTTAACTCTGCAGCTGGCGGCCGTTGCTCGCGGCGACGGAGCTGCTTTCCTCGAAACGTTAAATGGTGACGGTGTGTTTCAAACCGTCGAAGCGATTCCATCTGCAGCGTCCGCGGGTTAATACATAGCAGCTCGTTGGTGTGCGGTCTTGGACCAAGGACAAGGTTCTCATCCGGCTTGTGTGTCGTTCCCGCACACATTTGCAATCCCGGCGCGGTTTCCCAGCCTGTGATCATTGCGAACGATATACTCTTCTATTGGCGGCACGCTACTCCTAAACGGAAAGGGACAACACCATGCAACTGCGAGACAAGTGCCTACTCCTCGTCACCGTATCGGCAATGCTAACCACCTTAACCTCTAACAGCTTCGCAGCCGACGCAACCATCTGGCATATCAAGGCTGTTCACCCCAAGGGGCTCCTCCTGGACGTCAAGGCATTGGACCAGAATGGAACGATCCATGATGTCAAGGCTCTACAGGAAGGGAGCAATCGACATCTGCTGGACATCAAGGCGTTGGTGGGCGGCAAGAGGTTACCAGTGAAAGTCCTCGTCAGTGATGACAAGTATGCGCCGGTGAAGGCCATTGGTGCGGACGGAACCATCTTCGACATCAAAGCGTTGACGCCCAAAGGCATCAAATTGGACGTCAAAGGCGCAAGGCGACGCGGCAACATCATTGACATCAAGGCGATCGCAGCCGACGGACGGTATTATGGCGTGAAAGCTATCTCCCCAAGCGGACAGTTGTATGACGTCAAGGGGGTTAAGATGTCCAATAAACCGGTGGAAACAGAAGTCTCCGGGGTTCCGGTAGCGGCCCACGTCAAGGCTCTTCCACAAGCCCCGGGTCTTGAAGACTAACCCCCGCGCTCGCAGCGACGGTTTCACTAATGGACCGTCATGGGACTTCGCCGAGTGACGCTATGAGCCCACAGCCGCCTGCCCAGCCACTGGATCCAGATCCCGAGCAAGCGCCTGTCGAACCGATCGTTGCGGAAGTAGCCGAGACGGCGGTCGCGTTAAGTCCGGTATCCCCCAGCCATCGCATCGATTCGATTGATACGCTGCGCGGCTTTGCCTTGATGGGCATCCTTGTCGTCAACATCCAGGCATTTGCGCTCAGCGGATTTCAGGACTTGGATCCCCGCATGGGTGCCGACTTCACGGGTTGGAACTACGTGGCGTGGTGGGTGACAAGACTTTTCTTCCACTCGAAGATGTACCCGATCTTTTCGATGCTGTTCGGCGCAGGGCTAGTTCTGATGGACCAGCGAGCCAATGAGCGTCATCAAAGACTGGGTGGCCTCTACTATCGCCGCCTCTTTTGGTTGCTGGCGATCGGATTGATCCACGCCTATTTCATTTGGGAAGGTGACATCCTCGTCGCCTACGCGATGTGTGGCGCGATGTTGTATCCGTTTCGTCGAATGTCGGCCAAGGTGCTCGTCCCTCTTGGTCTGATCGGCTATTCGGTTCTCCCCGTGGCGGCCCTTGGCCTAGGCGAATTGGCGTCTTGGATGGAGGCGTCGGCCGCGGCGGCGGATCAGGCGGGTGAGCAGGCCACAGAATTCCAATCGGCGATGCAGGCGATTCGAGACACGCTCGAGACGGAACTCAAGGGCAGCCCGGAGCAGCTGGAGGAAGAACAAGCTACCTATCGAGGCGGGTACTGGCAGCTGTTTCGCCATCGGGCGCCGTTGGCGATCGGGGTTCAGTTTGCATTCGTGTTCATCCTAAATTGGGGATTTCTGGGCGTTATGATGATTGGCGTGGCGTTAATGAAGGCGGGCGTCTTCTCCGCTTCCAGATCTCGAGCCTTTTATATCAAGCTCTTGGCGCTGGGCTATGGAGTAGGTCTCCCGATGGTCGGGTTCACACTGTACGACGCGATCACGCATGACTTTGCGTTCACACGCTCGGCCAGGGGCCCCTTTCAGCTTTTTGCGTTTGGCAGTCTGGTGGTGGCGCTGGGCCACGTTGGGCTGGTGATGACCGTGTGCAAGTTGCCGTTGGGCCAGTCGGTGCTGCAACCACTCGGTGCCGCTGGTCGCATGGCGCTGACGAACTACCTGTGCCAATCGTTGACCTGTGGCGTTTTGTTCTTTGGCTGGGGATTTGGTCTGTTCGGCCACCTCGGCCGTATCGATTTAGTTTGGATCATTCTGGTCATCTGGAGCGTGCAGCTTGTCGGCAGTTCGATCTGGTTGCGGTTTTTCTGCTATGGCCCGGCCGAATGGGTTTGGCGCAGCCTGACGTACCGCAGAAGTCAGCCGTTTCGCCTATGATCGTGTCTGCAAACAGAACAGACATCATTTACCGCGCGCGGTCCAATGATGACCGCGTGGCCGATTATCGGCGACTGTATGATAACAACGAACCGCTTAGCCGCGGCGGCGGTTAACGACTTGGCTAGACTCCTTCGTAGTGAGTTTTCTCGCTATCATTTGGCGGCTGGAGGCACGACAGATGAAGTCTTCGATCCACTACATTTACAGCTCGCTGTTGATCCCCTTACTGGTGACAACCACTGGACAAGCCGAACTCTTAGATGACGGGCGGACCCATGAGATCACCGCGACATTCGCCAGTTTAGAGATCAGGGACGGCATGACTCCCACTAGCGTCAATGTCGCCAGTCCTGGAAAGGTGAGCCATCTGACTGCATACGACAACAGTATTGTCAGAAACATAGACGGAAATATTCCCCACGCGCGACTTCATGATTCGTCGGTGTTTCTTGCTGAAGGTGGCAGCGTTTCGCACTTACATGTCGCAACGGCATCAGAGGCGGCACTCTCCGGTGGAATCATCGACCACAGTGTGGCATACGACACAGGCCGAATCAGCATTCGTGGCGATGGTCACTACCACTTTGTGTCAGCGTTGGGAACTCTTGAGTCACGCGGATCGGAATCTGCAGATGCCCCAAGTCAGGTCGATATCTTTGCCGGGAACGTAGGTATAACGAAAGCTAAGGCAGGCGGCGTAGTTAACATTCACGGGGGAAGCATTCATAGTGTCGATCAAGCTGCGGGAGGCACTTTTAACATCTATGGCGGGTCGATTCGCCATATCTCACTCGACCGAAATTCGGTAACCAATATCTACGGCCAGGAATTGGAGCTATCCGTCAGCGGATTTATACGTGATTCACCCGTGTACTTGTTGTCCGGATTTCTAGCGGACGGGGCGGAAGCAAAAGCGGAGGTATTTCATTTCCATTCTGTTGGCTCGCTGAATCTGATCAATGTTCCGGAACCGAGTAGCCTCGTGCTGTTCGCATTGGCAGGAACAGCGCTGTTGGCTTTGCAACGTGCTTGCTGGCGCCAGACGAATGTGAGCGGTACAAAACCGGAGTCTTGCAGCCGAGTCGCGCGACTCGATGCATGAGGGGTGATAAAGCGTCCGATCAAACCACCCTCAATTTGAGACAGCCGAAGGACGGGCATGGTTCGAGTTGGTCGGATCAAAAGACAGGTTCTTTGACACGGCAAAACCACGGTCGGACAATGAAATGAGCTTGCCGAGTACTCGTCTTCTTGGCATCAGTCGCTGGCCCTACTTGGAAACCGTCGAGGAGTGCCTTGAATGCATCAGCCGAGCGTTGACAGGCGATGGAGGTGCTGTCGATTCGGTCTACGATCGATGCTGATTGTCATGACTTTGGTCTGCGTGACGCTGGGAATCTGGATTCAACGAGCAGTCGAACAACATCGAATTGTCGAGCACCTCGAGGCCCGTGGCACGACTGTCTTTTACGACTATCAGTTCGAAGGCGACGCCTACAACAAGCTCGCTACGCCACGGTTCGGCGGCTGGTTTAGCAACGACTGGCGACACCATCTTTTTCATTCCGTCGTGGGAATTAGGATCGGAGCCTATTTTCGTACGGACACCTACGATGAAAGCCCTGGTCCCCATATGTACGACAAGGAGTTTCTAATTGACGATGATACTTGGGCAATGCTTAAGTCGCTCGATGAGGTGACGTATCTTGCGCTCAACGCGGCCAACGTTTCGAATGACGAACTCAGGCACGTCGCGGATATGTTACGAATCGAGGAGTTGGCCTTGGACTCAGTACCGATCGATGGTGACGGTCTTGCTCATCTGGCGAACTTACCGGCACTGCGAAGCCTGTCTCTTTGGGGAACACGGCTCTCGGACGAGAACTTGGATGGGTTGCTCAAGATCCGAACGCTTAAGAGTGTAAGCGTCGGTGAGACCTTCGTGACACCGAAAGGTGCCGAGCGCGTACGACAGGCAATGCCGAACTGTAAGGTCAACTACTGATCGGTCTCGTTTATCGACCGAATTCCGGGAATTCGACGCGGGTCGTGGCCGACAACTTTTCTACGACGACAGGGCTATCTGGCCTTGGCCTGAATCTTGGTCACATCCGCTAGAGAGTTCAATGCACTGACTTCAGCTTCGCGGGCCTCAGCCAGCAGATCTGCAGCCTGATCTATCTTCGTTGCGTCGGCAATACGGCCACCCTCATCGTGTGTGAATGGGAAGAGCTTGGTGACTTGCCCCATGGCGTCGGCAGCCTTTGCGTACGACCTTGCCGCTTGTCGAAGCAAGTTTGAGGCCAACGGACGGCGTTCGGACAGGCGTTCGAAGAACCGTTGAGCGAACGTGCGGCCTTCGGTATAGCAGGCCGCGTTATAACCACAACCGAAGCGATCGGCACGCATGGCTCGAAGGGCCTCGATCCAAAGGTCATATCCGTCCGCCCCAAACCGGTATCTGCCGCACGCCGGTCGACTCCAAAGCCTGAGCGCTTCAACGACGGCCTCCAGGTCCCGCTCCAGCTCTCCATGCGATTCCTCGGCGGGAAATCCTAAGGCATAAATGCCGCCTGCTGACTCCGTCCTCTCGTACGGAATCAAAGGCTGCTCTTGTTGGAGCACTTCTTTGAAGGTCTTGACGCGGTAAGCTTCGTCTTCAATTCCCACCACCACTCCGAACTCCGGTACATATGTGCCCCACAGGATGCACGGTCGGCCAGAGAGCAACTCCGCCCGAACGAGCTCAAAGGCGGCGCGGCAGGCCTGCTTGCGAGTCCTGCCAGACTCGTCGCAACACAACGAGCGGAACTCGACTGTGGCGCGTCCAAGGAAGTGGATTCCGCGGTTCAGTCGCGACCAATCGAGGGCGGTTGGCCCGGAGGGACAGAGCTCTTCGTGCACACCGAAGTGGAATGCGTAGCCACTGAAGCCGGCCACGTCCACCTGATCGCACGGAACGTCAAGTCCACGCAAGCATGTAGTCGCAGAAGCAACCCACGTCAGCCAAGCCGGCTGGTACTGCAACTCCAGCGGCAACCCAATCGATTCGGAATCTGATTCAGCTCCCATGGGCGATCTCCCAATTCAGCCGTTGCGGGCGACCCGACTTCTTGCGACGCTCAGTGTTTTGCTCCGGCAGATGCCGCCGTTCCATGTACGTAACCTTATGACTCGCCATGGCGTGCCAGGACCCGCGAATTCGCGAGTCCCGGACGTGGTGCAAACGCTAATCGCGAGGCAAGCCGGGCGTAAGCGCCAAGGTTGGCTGTCGAGGCTGGTTGTCGTGAACCAGCGCGCCGGCCTCACCGACGAAATAAGAACGGAAATCGTTCACGACCAGGTTGTACGCCCGCTGGGGATCCTTGGCATTGATTGCCTGGACCTCTTGCGGTCCGTCCAGCGTGTGCAGCAGGTCACCAACGGACAGTCGTTTGGTCATCCGCCAACCCTTCCCATTGACCCAGAATGGGTGCCCCTTGGTCGCGAGAATGGGGGTCTGGCCCACAAGGATTTCTAGCAGCGGGCCGTCAGGTCGCTCCGTTCTCGCGTTCACGACCTTATAAGCCAGCTCACCGGTTTCAACATCCTGAGACAAGACACGATCTCCCGGTCGAATCTCCTCGATCGGACGGAGGCCCGCGTCGGTGCGGACCAGTGTTCCGCCAGCAAAGCAGCTCATGCGAACAATGCCGATATCATAGGCCGGAGCGACGTACGTGCTCCTGAATCCGTACGAAAAGCGAGTGTTCTTGGGTGGCACAAACCGCTCTGTGTAGTCGTCCCACCATTCCCACCACAATTCGGGATTTGCCAAAACCATTGCATTGGTTGTCCCATCGAGAACGGCGAAGATGCGGTCGTTGTGCTGCGCGACCAGCTGGTTGGTTTGCGCGACATCCTTTTCAATCATCGCGCTTCGCACCGATGCCTCCAGCGCCATGATCTCGGCGCGTTGGCGAACATCTGCCAACGCTAACCCTCGTTCCGACGGCGATACACGCTCTCCGTTTCCGCCTCGTCTCCTCATGCGCATGACGAACCGCGATCTGGGAGTGAGCGGTGCCGGGGAATCTCTAAAGCCGATCTGCCATCGGTGGAAATCGGCACGAGCCAGTTCGTTGCCGTCCTGTCCTGACCGATAGAATTCGTGACGATGAAGCACCGACCCTAAGGGCGACATCCTAATCGTGAATCGCGTTTCGATGGGCGGCACCAGCAGCCCGAGCAATTGAGGGACGAAGTCGTGTAACGGGCGTTTCGCCAGCGCATGGACTGCGTGTTGCTTGACATCGTGCCAGGGCACATCCAGAGATATCTTTAGCAGCGATTCGGTTGCCTCCTGCTGCGGGTGACGATCCAGCCATTTCACGACCTCCTGAGCAGCAGTCTCTCCTGCCGTGACCAAATGCTGCTCGAGAATCGGAATGACGGCCACGTCGTCAATCTCGGCCAGTTGCATTCGAACAAATTTGACCCGTTTCGGACTCGCTCGCTGCAGCGACTTGGCCCAGCGTTGCACACGACTCGACCAGTGCTTGTCGGCTCGTTTGAGGGATTCAAGCTTGTCGTCGATCTCGGATATCTGCGACTCATTGAGCCAGACACCACGGTGCAACTCAAGCCCTAGCTTTCGCCTCGCTTCGTTCCGCACACTTTCCGATGCCTGCGGATTCCGTAGCACCTGTCGATGGTGAAATTCGGCCAGGTCTTTCAGTTGTTGTCCGGCACACCATCGAGCAAATCGTAGCTCGCCCGAAGGATCGCCTGACAGTGCGCGACGCCTTTTCAGGTAAGCTTGATGGCGCTCGTTAGTCGCCAGGGCCGCTTCCATCTCGGTGACGGTCAACCACTGCTCCGCGTGTTGCATTTGGCCCTGATGCCAGCGAGCCAGCTGACAGTTTGGATCCCTTGCGATGGCGACGGCGAGTTTGGCGTCGCGTCGCGCCTTGTCTCCCTTCACACCGAATCGGAGAGCTTCCAGCGCGGCCTTACGACCCAAAATCTTAGCATCGTCCGGTCTTAGGTCAGCAGCCTCTGACGTTGCCAAGCACCACACGACACAACCAGCGGCCACTCCCCAACTGTAGAGTCTGGACATAGTATTTCTCCCTCTGTTCCTCTGAGAACGACGACCGAAACAGGCCGCCAAACCACCCCAGTTCATCATAAGGGTTCGGTCGATCACGCAGCAACTGTTCTTCTCATCAGGCGTAAATCGTCGACGATTAGGGTCGGACTACCGCTGGCGTCTACGGAGATTTGGCTGAAAGGGAGCTGGCATGGAGTCAGCAGCGTGGTCCCGGAGAAACCGAATGGGGTCGTTCCAACCGTCGGCCGACAGCGCGTAGCCGACAAGAGCGAAATCGGGGCGTTGTATCTGCCACAACATGGCCGCGGGCGCGACCAACCTGCCGTCGCGCGGTTGCAGGCGGTAGTGTTGGCCATTGAGTGTCAGGCGAAGCAGTAACGCGTCACAATTTGCGGATTCTAGCTCAATCGACTCTTCCCTCACCCGCGCCAGTTTAAGTTCTTCGTCACGCTCATGGACACTCAAACGCAGCAGGACAGAACCAACTTGGGCGTTACGACCGGTGCGGACACCAAAATGAAGGTGGGGAGTGTACCCGCCGTTGACGCGTGAGTGTCTGCGCCCAATGGTGCCGATCTGTTGCCCCACGCTGACAATATCACCAGTTTTAACCAGTCGATCCGTGCCCAAGTGCCCGTATATGGTTGTTACGTAGGTGTCGCCGAAGCGGTGTTCCAATGCAATCAAATTTCCCCATGCCATAGTCGATCGAGACCGTGTCTCGCGTTTACGCCCAGACTTGAGATCCGACCCAGTCGAGATGCGAACGATGCCGTTGGCGATGGCGAAAACAGGCTCTCCAACTTGGTGCCAACCAAGATCGGCACCGACGTGCAGCAGATTCTTACCGTCTACCTTATCGACAATGGGAAGCCCATACCCGCCATTAGGCTTGTGTCGAAAGCGTCGCCCGCGGACGACGCTGAACGAACGATCTGCTTCGACAAATGTCGATCGAATCGGAGGGCAGCATCGATCGGCATCTGGATAATTGAGCGTGTACTTGTCCGGCACGTCGAGTTCGCTTGACAGCGATTCGCGCGTTTCAAGCTGCAAGGCGAGGACGTTTCCGAAGATGAGACATGCTGCCAAACGAAACATCATCGAATCACCGCCGGCGGTTTCGGATCGACGCAGCAATTTTCGCAGGACCTCTATACGCTGAAGAACCTCTTCAGGCCGCCGAGTAGCATTTTGGATTCCTGCTTGGATGCGCGACTTTGCTGCCGTGTGTGTTTCTCTTCTAATCGGCCAATCCATGTCGCAGCGCATACAACACCATTCCGGCAGTCCCCTTCACGTTGAGCTTACGGCGGATGTTTTGACGGTGTGTCTCGATGGTCGACGCTTTGATTTTTAATGCGTTGGCTATCTCAGAGTTTGTCATGTCACGGCAGACAAGTTGAACAATTTGGCGTTCACGCTCGGTGAGTTCAACATGGTCAAGTATCTTCGTTATGACACCGAGAGCCACAACTTCGTCCTCGGACCGTAGCATTCGCCCGCGATGGTGAATCACCTTTTCGAAACGAAATCGCAACCTGATGCCAGGACTGACTGCGGCCACGCACTCCTGAGGCTTTGCTGTAAAGAGGCATTCCGCGAATGTAGCACGAAGCAGACGCGAATCGGATTCGTTCCCCGCAAACTCCCCCAATTGCTTGCCCACGAACTCTTCACAATTCACGGGAAGATCCACTGCTTCGGCTTGGAATAAATGAACGAAGCGCGCGTTTGTATCAAATCCCACTATGAACTGGTCATCTTGCATAGTGGTTTTCGCCACCTCTCCCTAAGACCTCTAGGGCGCGAATCGAAATAATGTACCAAACGTGGATTAATCAACGATAACCATTCAAAGTTGCGGTGAATAGTATAGATCAGTAGGAACACAAACCTGAGGGAGTGAAGGAATATCAGTCGTCGTCAACAGATAGGACTACCCGGGCCGGCATGTTGGTGATCTCGCCGAGGTTAACTTGCTTGGTTGAGTCATTAGTTCTTTCGAGGGACAGGAAAATAGTGGGACGCGATGACGACGGTGCGACCCACCAGAGCGTACAGGAGATGCCATGGAGATGAAGGAAGACCAACTTCGGGAACGACTTGCTTCAGCAGTCAAGATCATTGAGGAATTGATGTCCATAAAATATATGGGCTGCCGCTTGCGTAAGCCTCCAGACTTCGCGCCTTGTGGCAACTGTGATTTCTGCAACTACACGACGCAAACGAGCAGTGCAGCAACGGATGAGCTTGCTCGGTGCAGACTCGTCTTTGGCGTCAAGGTGGGCGTAAAATGAAACCACCGTCGAACCGGACCAAAGATGCGCCGGCAGGAGCTGCAGAAGTCGGTTGTCGGCGAGGTCGATTGGACACGCCGAGATTCGACCGAATTCTCGGAACCAGCCTGGGCCGGTGGTTCAGTGTATTGATAGGCATTACGAGGCACATGGGGCATGTCCGATTCGCAGGCTGATTACATCAAACTGGCGCGCAAGTTCGGTCGATTCGTTGTTGCATCGAAGGTGAGCGTGGAGGAATATGCGGAAAACCTTTTGACTAGTTGTGTGACGTACTCGGAAATTGATGAGGAATCCGCTCGCCTGATAGCGCGCGAAGTGCCTCCCATCGCACGCGAGCGGCTGATGGCTGAGGTATCACGAGTGCTTGCACCCGATTACAGGTTTCCAGAACTCCACTACGGCGGCCCAGGGCCGAACAAAGAGCATCGCGAAGAACGGCGCCGCACTTACGAGGCGAGGATTCGGGCGTACGCGGCACTGCTGAGCAAAGCGCTACCGCGGCCGTGAAGAAGAAAAGGGGTCAGGCTTCTTTGATGTGTAAGGCATTAAAGAAGCCTGACCCCTTTTCTTCCGATCGCTTCGGCTTAATCGCGGTGGCATCTTGCTATTTCCTGGGATGCGGCATCATTCGAACGTGCGAGCAATATGAGATCACAAGTTGCTGGCCCGTTTGGACGTGGACGGCATGATCATCACCAAGTCGAGTTGTTCTAGTCATCGTTGCCTTGGCAACATGTGCCGCCTCCTTGACGAGCTGCGACCATCTATCCGATCTCAGGGTAGTCGTGTTCCAATTAGACTTCGAACATTGCTCACGCTGATGGCGGACGCTGAACTTTTGCGTCGTCGAAGGAACTCATTCAAATTCGACGATTTCACGGCAAGTTGCCGGACGTTCAGCTTCTGGTACCAATGCGGACGCGTTCTCGACACAGAAGAGCTGGGGGCCAGACCGCTTTCCCGCCGCATGTTGCGAATTGGCAAAAAATCCGCACCAAAATCCGGCTATCGCGACATAATACATCGGGCAAAATCTGTGCTTCTTGATCGGGGACCTACGAAATGCGGCGAAGGGTGAAGAAAAAACGACTGACACGAGAGCGTCTCGAGAACCGCGATCTCCTGGCGTCGGTCACTCTCGAACCCACGATCGATAATTCACTCTACGAAGATGACTCGGGTGTCATTTCCAATGGTGAGGGAGCGTTTCTGTTCTCCGGAAAAACAGGGGGAAGAGGCGGTGAAAAACTCAGGCGCGCGTTAGTCAAGTTCGATGTCGCCGACCAGATTCCGGCCGGCGCAACGGTGACGAGCGTTGCCTTGCAATTGAATGTCTCGCTTTCACCACGCAACGAGTCCGAGCAGCGGACGATGTCTCTGCATCGCGTCTTGTCGGACTGGGGAGAAGGATCGTCAAATGCTGGGGATCCGGGTGGGGAAGGAACGTCGGCCGCCAATGGTGATGCAACGTGGATTCACCGCAAGTTTCCCGGCGATTCGTGGGATACGCCCGGCGGCGATTACGAGGCGGCGGTGAGCGCTTCAACTGACGTCGGGCTCACGGGTTTCCATACGTGGACCGATGAAGGAATGGTCAATGATGTAGCCGCTTGGCTGGCTGATCCCGGCAGCAACTTTGGCTGGATCCTGATTGGAGATGAAAACGCAACGTTTGCTGCCAGGAGATTTGATTCACGTGAGAATGGAAACGCCGATAATCGACCTAAGTTGACGATCGAATACGAAGAGGTGGCAACCACGACGATTTCGATTTCGCCAGCTTCGGTTCAGGAGGGCAATGAAGGATCGAGCAGCATTCAATTTGAGGTCTCGTTGTCGGAGACTCCAACCGAAACCGTTACGGTTCAGTACACCACACAAGATGGAGATGCGATCGCCGGCGAAGACTATGCGGCAGAATCGGACACACTCACCTTTGATCCAGGCGTTGATCAACTGTCGATTGAAATCGAAGTGTTTGGCGATGTGACGACGGAGTCGGATGAATCGTTCAACGTTACGTTTGAACAGGCTACGAATGCCGAAATCGATATCGCCAGCGCGGCAGGCACCATCGAGAATGATGATCCTGTGCCGACATTGCTCGTTGAAGCCATGGGTTTTCCTGAGGATGAGCAGACGGCCAACGCCAGCGTATCAATCTCCAATCCCAGCGCTTTTCCAATTCAAGTCAACTACAGCACGGCCAACGAAACAGCGGAAGCTGGCGACGACTATGCCGACCAATCCGGCGTCATCGAGTTTGCTCCGGGCGAGACAACGCAGTCGCTGGCGCTGAGCATTATGGATGATGATCGTTCCGAAGGTAGTGAAACATTCAGGGTTGACTTTGACAGCCCTGTGAATGTGTCGATAAGCGATTCGTTGGTGGTAGAGATTCTCGACGATGACGTACCGACCGCTCCTTGGCACAACGGAGACTTTCCTGAGGATGTCGATGGCGATGGTTCCGTGATTCCTTTCGACGCGCTGTTGATTATCAATGAATTGAATGACGGCCTGGGCCCGGGGCCGCTGACTCAGCCCGGCGAGGGCCAGCCGCCGCCCTTCCTCGATGTCGATGGCGACAATATCCTCGCTCCGTTTGATGTCTTGCTGGTCATCAACTACCTCAACGACCCACCACTCCCCGCCCGCCCCGCAGAGCCCTTCGTGGCGCAGGCAAGCGACATTGTGGCTGCCATCGAGTTTGTTTTTTCGGACGACGAGCGTAACAAGCGAATCGAATCATGTGATTCGGACGTTGCCAATCAGAATGTGGCAACCCAGCGAATGCCGAACACATCGACGTCGGGGAGGCCAGTCGAGAAGCGCCATCGCTCGTGATTCACGATCAGCAAGCTCCCACCGAGCACCGTTGAGTTGATGCCCCAGGTGAAGCGTTCAACGGAGGTGTTCAAGACCATGTCGCGGTGCTCCAGATTGTCGTACCGCAGCACGCCGCTGATATTTGGTTTTGACCAGAGAAGAATCTCCATTTCGGAGACAGTGCCGTAGGAAATGTTCTCGACTTGAAAGATCGTGTCGTTGCGGCGTAAGGCATACTCAAAATACAGCCGGACGTGATTGTCAAATAGGCGCGCCGTGAAGTCGCCGCCACTCAAGTGAAATCCAAGTGGCATGGCCATGTCGTCCTGGAATCGGCCGCTCATCACCGACCCGCCAAAACGAAACTTGCTCGTGCCGACCGTTGCACGACCGCCGACCGCAGGGTCTTTGTTGTTGTCGGTATAGCTACGGCTGCTGGTGAAGTCGATTCCGGCGGGCCCTCCCTGAAGCCCATTGACGGCATAAACATCGATTGTGGCATTGACGTCACCGAATAGCGGAATCCGCGCGTTCAGGTCTACGCCTTCATCCGAATAGGGCATCGGCAAAACCGGCGGACGCGTCCGATCTGGATTCACTTGCCGCCCCATATTGTAGAGGAGGGGATTGGTCACGGTGCGATACACACCCGGATGACTCATGGCCGCAAACGCTCCGAACGGAACAATGAACCGTCCAGCCTTGATCTCGGCGTCAAAGTCATCCCAGCGATGATGGTGTCCATGATGACCATAGTGACCATGATATCCGTGATGCCCGTGGAATTTCATCTGGTGATGTTTGCGGTCTTTCTTGTGATGCAACAAGTCGTAGTGTGCCGTTGCTTCGACCAATTCAAACGTAAAGCCACCGTCTTGAGTCTGATCACTATGACAACTGGTGCATGCAGTAACTCGCGCGCGAAGTGGTCCACTCGTTTGAAAGTCTGCCCGAACCCACGCATCCACAAAGAAGTCGGGGTTCTCGAAGTTGTCATTCCCGTTGCGTGTGAGTGTCGATATCGTGGCGCTCAGGTTGGCCCCGGCCTCGGACTCTTCTGCCGCAGCATCGGCCGCACCGGCCGCGTCTCCATTTCCGCCGCCATTGCCATTTCCGCCGGTAGCTTGTGCTGCTGGATTGAGCGATGCGAGATAGGTGGCGATCGGTACGATGTCGGATGAGGAGATATCGGCGTCGTCCATCCGAGCCATGCGGCGCACGGTGGCGAGCCAACCACTCAGTGACTTGCGTTTTTGAAGAGAGCGTTCAGCATCGTGACATTGTGTGCATGAATCGTCAAACGCCGATCGACCACGGGCAACAACTGCCTCGTCGAAACGAGACTGATTGCGTTGGTTGTTGTTGCTGTCATTGGACGGAGTGGCATCGGGTAGTTGTTCCGTGTCACCCGCAGCACTTTCCTGCATGTTATCGCTCACCCAGCGCGTGACGCCTTGGTTGAGCGCCGGCATGGGCGCAGTTTGAGCTCGCACTTCGTCGGCCAGCGAGATCGCAACGGTGGCGGCGATCAGTACGCGTGCCATCAGCTGTCTGAAGCCCATGCTTTCGCCCCCCGAAATCTGTAACCCCGTGCATCAGTATCGGGTGACGACTGCGGGGAGTTTACCGATTATGCGGATATTGTCAGCTTGCATCTCGCGTGGCCGTGCGAACGCCGAGTGGTCGTAAACGATGCACTGACACGACATTTCAACGATCTGCTGTGGCTCGTATTTCAGATGTGTGAAGGTTTCTTGACGTCCGCCGGCAGACAAGAAAGACCGAAATGGCAAAGAAGCTTGTGCCTTGCAGTCAACTAGGCATACTACTGCCAAAGGAAGCGAGCCAGAGAAAGCTAAGTGGAGAGAGAATCATGTTACTACGAGTCGGCGGCGTCTTCGCTTTTGCGTTGTTCTTCACAACATCAGTTCTTTATGGCGACCACGAAATTGGATACACGGAGATGTTCTCCCCGGACGAGAACTACACTGCCGAGTGGTGTGCCACGGAGGACGTGCTTCATTTTCGCCTGACGGCCGATGTTCGAGGCTGGGTCGCCGTCGGATTCAGTGACGATCAATTCATGGCCAACAGCGACATCGTCATGGCGACCGGTGAGGGGGCGATTCAGGACAGCTGGGCAGTTGCCCGGGCAGCACCACCTCCCGACGCTTCGCAGGACGCAACGCTGCATTCTTCCAGTCAAGTCGACCGAACCACCGTCGTAGAATTCAGCCGTCCTCGCGTAACCGGCGACGATCGCGACCTGTCGTTGGACCAAGAGCGTTTTATCGTCTGGGCGACGAACGCATCCAGCGATCGTTTCAACTCTCGGCACAGTGGACGGGGCTTTACTGATACGCGAATCGACTTCGCCGCTGCCGGCACGTGCATCGTCGTTGACCCGACGGACCGACTGGACGACGGCTCGCTGACCGATCCTGTTGAGCGGCAGGCATACGTTCACGATGTTTTGGGCACCTGGATCGGTGACTCCAATCTCGATGGTGAATTCAACACGACGGACCTCGTCGCGGTCTTTGCCGCCGGGTTGTTCGAGACAGGAATGCCGGCGGTCTGGGCAACCGGTGACTGGAATGGCGACATGGAATTCGGAACGGGCGATCTTGTCTACTCCTTTTCCGACGGCGGTTTCGAGCAAGGGCCACGTCCCGCTGCCGCGGTCCCGGAGCCATCATCATGCCTATTACTCTTACTCGGCGGTTGGGCGCTGGCCTACCTGCGGCATCGCACATGCGGCCGCGAAATGCCTCTCAAATAGGCAGGAACGGGCCGAGACCTGGTCCCCGCAATCCGGGCCCACCAGACCAAGTTGCACTTTGACGCCGCGCGTCGTGGCAGCCAATCGCGACCGCCGTCAGGTTCGAAGGAACGAACGAGGCGGCTTACCGCAACGCAATGAGATCGCCCCAAGAATCCAAGGTTTGCTGATCCCTCTCAGCGTGCGACGCTCGTCGGCCCCGACGCGGGTGTAGTCACAGCGTCGAAATTGTGATGTAAGCTGGGATTCACAAGTGCGATCTCCGCGGGCGGACTCAATCCGTCCTTTTCTGAAAAATTCCGAGAATTATCCGAGCAGCCGGTAGGCTGGACCGCCTTTGTTTGTGTACGGCCATTTAACAATCGCAATTCACTCAACGCATCGACATGAAAACGTTTGACGCAAGTACCAGCAGCGATGCACAGCTAGTCACCCGATATGCAGAAGGCCGCGACGAAGACGCCTTCGCCGAACTCGTGCGTCGGCACGCTCAGATGGTTTTCGCTACTGTCCGGCGGGTTCTGCAAAACCAAGAGGATGCAGAAGAAGCGTTTCAAGCTGCGTTTTTTGGGCTGGCTAAGGCTATCAAGAGCATGCGCGAACCGGCAGCCATCGCCGGCTGGCTCCACAGGGCAGCGTATTCGTCTGCAGTGGAGATCCAGCGTGCGAATACTCGATGGAACAAGAAGCAGGAAATACAACAACGCGAACTAGCGAGCGGCGTGATGAATCCTTCAAGCCGAGATGATCCGTCAACCAGCTCAGAAGTCGCAGATCTTGAGAAAGTGGTCGACTGTGAACTGAACAAGCTTCCAGGTGATTTGAGAACTGCCTTGGTACTCTGTGAACTTGAGGGGCTGACCCAACGGCAGGTCGGCAAGCAGTTGGGAATTGCCCCGTCGACGGTCAATGATCGCGTCCTGAAGGGACGACGACTATTGCGCGAGCGGTTAAGCCAACGAGGCGCAACACTCGCTGCCCTAAGCGGGGTGCTGGCCAAAGCAACTGAGTCATCTGCCGCGTTGTCCGAACGTCTGATCGCAGAGACTCTGACAAAGGCACCGTTGTTTGCGGCTGGACAATCGGCTGCACAGTTGGGCGTATCAAGCAATGTCGCAATCGTTGCGAACAAATTGTCGGCCGGATTCTGGACCGCCAGAATGGCAGCTGTTGCGGGGGTAAGCTTGATCGTCCTGCTTGTTTCCGTCACCACCACCATCAGCCTACGTTCTCGACCGTTCGAGCCATTGCACTATTTCAGGTTTGAATCAGCTAGCGGATTCTTGGAGGACTCTGTCGGTTCCGTGTCGCTATCGCGTCAGAACATCAGCCAATTGTTCTTGCGTGACGGTGGGCCATCGGGATTTGCAGTGATTCCGAACAACCAGTTTGCTCTGACGACGTCAGGTCCGATTGCCGCGTTAACGACCTCGAATTCCACCCCCGTTGACGATGCCTTCACGATTGAATTACTCGTTCGACTCAATGACCTGTACGCGCCGCCACCGAACACATTCAGATTTCCCGTCCTGGCTGCTCAAGCCACCGACTGTGAAGACGACACTCAGTTTGGTTGGGCGCTCGGAATCTCCATGCGTCAACGTGGCGCAGCCCAGCCGCGGGAGCTAGGCCTCAGCGTATCGGACGGTACGAAAAACTGGCCAATCCGATCGGGAATCGCGCTCGAAGAAGACAGGGATTATTTCGTTTCCGCAGCATTCGATATTCGCGGGCAGGCCCGTTTCTACGTCAAGGACTTGGAAACGGGAGTGGTTGAGGAGCGGGCAGTAGAACACGCCGTACCGCGATTGCGGCCCGATCCTTTCCTGATGATTGTCTCTCCTCACGACTGGGGCTTCGTCGATGGAGTGATCGACGAGGTTCGATTCTCGAGAGGAGTTGTTCCAATTGATGATCTGCTCATAAACGCACATTCGCAAGGCTGAGTTTGTCGTGATGTGCTGCGAACAGCACACGCACAATCGCACTATCATCATCCGCTCTCAAAATAAGGAGACACTCGAGATGACTCACCGATACCGCATGAGTGCAAAGAAAGAGATCGAGGTGAATTCGAACCTGGCCAAACTCTACATTTCCGCATTCCTGGTCATGGCGTGTATCGGGTTGACGCTTGCTCCACTCTCTGGCTTTGCGGCCGAGTTCAACTACTACGAAGATTTCAGGAACGTCGATGAAATCGATGAGATGTCTATCGAAATAACACGCGTTCGGGACAATGGAGAATTTGAACTCACGAAGAATGGGCTTACCTTTTTCGGCACGCGAAACACGTCCTCGTTTACGTTCGGGAAATTGGACGGTGATCGTATCGATGCTCGATCAGGGTGGTCCTTTCGCACGCTCGTCACACTTGATGACATTGTTGAAGATGACTCGGTATTCTTCGCGATCGGTACATCGGACTATCACCATGCGGGTCTTGTCGAGACAGAGGAGGGTGAAAGCTCTTTGCGAGTAGGGATTTGTAATGGGCGCGTGTGCGCAGTTGATGTGCAGAGTGTTTCTTACCCCTTTTTGGGCGAGGAGATGTTCTTGCAGTTTGACGGATACGATGACGAACTGCTTGCTTCGGTCTGGAAACCGGGTGAGCTTGACTCCTTGGTCCAGTACACGCTCACGCATCCGATGTCCAGAACGCTGCCCGAGATCGCTTTGGATGGTGAGGCCACAGTTCACGAAATGTGGATTACGAGTTTCCCGATACCGATACCCTCCTCAACTCTCGGGGATTTCAATTTCGATGGAGTGCTGGACGCACAGGACATTGACTTGCTGACCGAAAATCTAGGCGGCCACGGTACACAGTTCGACGTCAACAACGACAATCTCGTCGATCTCGCCGACCACGAAACTTGGGTTAAGGAATTGAAGTCTACGTGGTTGGGTGACGCAAATCTGGACGACGAATTCAACAGCGGTGATCTTGTGGCACTCTTCGCTGCGGGTGAATACGAAGACGGCATGCGAGAGAATTCGAATTGGGCAACCGGCGATTTCAATGCCGACGCAGAATTTGACAGCGGTGACCTCGTCGCCGCTTTCACCGATGGTGGTTACGAGCAAGGGCCGCGTGTGCCGGCGATGGCCGTTCCCGAACCGACATCGTTTGTAGCGCTCATCACTGGCCTGATCGGGCTCGCGGTTGCGTCAAATTGCCGTCGGAAGGCCGTTTGATTTTTGAATTGCCTCGACAAACGACCCTGTGTTCGAGACCGATCTGGCTCCCGGATTGCCACACGTTGTCTGAGAATCGGATCGTAGAAGAGAAGAAAAGGGGTCAGGCTTCTTTGATGCGTAAGGCATCAAAGAAGCCTGACCCCTTTTCTTCCTTGACCCTTTTCTTCCTCGTATGCCGTCGCCTCGCGGTGTCTGAGCGCCCCTTCTGGGTGGCAAACTTGGCGGTGATGGCGATGGCCGCACCCTCCTGAATCTTCAGGCCAGCTCGGTTGAACGGATTTGGAACGCAGTTTGCTGCTATTCCAACGGGCGCTGGACGCCCGCTGACGCTTCGATTGTGGTCCGTAAGCGCGCAGTCTGGCGCGCCACTATCGAGTAGGAGGGTACGACGATGAGCAGGTCTATCGAAATCTGCAAACTGTTCGTGTGTCTTGTCACATTGGTCGGTGTTTCGCAGGTCAGCGTCGCCGACGGACTGGACCCTCAATTGCGGCAACTGCTTGCCGAATCAGCTGTTGGGCCGTTGCCACCAGCCACGTCGGTTGATCAGAACGTGGTCGACCTGGGAAGATCACTCTTTTTCGATCGAGAACTCAGTGGCAACCGAGACATCTCCTGTGCGTCGTGCCATCATCCTTCCCTCGCGTCAGGAGATTCTCGCGCGCTGCCTTCTGGCACTGGCGGGGAAGGCCTCGGCCCCGACCGTACTCAAGCGGCGGGTCGGGAAATTGTGCCGCGTAACTCGCCGGAAGTATTCCATCGAGGGCATCCGGAATGGCGTAGCATGTTCTGGGATAGTCGCGTCTCGAAACAAAACGGCACGTTCACATCGCCGGCGGGACCGGATCTGCCACCTGATTTGGATAACGTCTTAGCAGTTCAAGCCATGTTCCCTGTGACGTCCCGAGAGGAAATGCGGGGCCGCAGCGGTGACCTGGACATCCAAGGCCGTTTGAACGAGCTGGCCATTATTGATGACGGCGAGCTGCCCGCGATTTGGCAAGCGATCATGAACCGTCTGCTGTCGATTCCCGAGTACCAGCAGAAGTTCGCCCAGGCTTTTCCCGATGTTCCCGCTGAAGCGCTGGCGTTTCAGCACGCCGCGAACGCCATCGCAGCCTTTGAGGAGTCCGCGTTTTCGCAACGGGACAGCGCCTGGGACAGCTACCTAGCTGGGGACGACAGCGCCATTTCCGAGTCGGCGAAGCGCGGAGCGATTCATTTTTACGGAGGGAACTGCGCGTCGTGCCACTCAGGGAATCTGATGACCGATCAGCAGCATCACAACCTGGGAATTCCTCAGCTTGGCCCCGGTAAGGATCCTGACACCGGCTTAGATCCAGGACGCGCCTTAGAAACGGGAGAACAAGCCGACCAGTTTGCCTTTCGTACGCCTCCGTTGCGTAACGTGCTGCTGACCGGTCCCTGGGCGCACAGTGGTGCATTCACACGCTTAGTGGATGTCATTCGACACAAGTTCGCCCCGGTCGCGTCACTTGACAATTACGACGTGAGTCAATTAAGTGAATTGCTTCAACCCACTGTCCGTCTTGACGCAGATGCGATTGCCGCCATAACGCGATCGCTCGATCCGCTTCTGCCGATCGGCGAAGAAATCACAGACGAGGAAGTTGGCGAGCTGATGGCGTTTCTGTTTTCGTTAACCAGCCCATCAGCTGACCGGATGCTGCATCTGACACCATCGTCCGTTCCAAGCGGTCTCGACGTCGATAGTCTGCCACCAAGTGACATGAGGGTGACATACGATCCGGAAGATGGACAGCTTCAGCTTACGAGTGCCGAAGAGTTGTTACTGGACGGACTATTCTTGCGCATCTCAAACGATGAAGCCGGCACACCAGCGGCTTTCGAATTTCAACTGGGCTCGGCCCCCTGGTCCGATCATCATGACATCGTGTTGAGTGACGACGTTGCTGCCCAGTCGTTCATCGAATATCGGTCCGAATCGCGTTTCTTGTTGGTGTCCGGCGACCGGTTGGAGTCCTTGCTGCCTGCAGGTCTACCGGATGCGTCCGTCGAGCGGCACTTGAGCGCTGCCTATCGCGTGCGAGGTTCCCCGGTTCTCTGGACCGCCGATGTCGTCACGGTTTCGGAACCGACATCATCAATCCTGCTACTGGTTCTTGGGTTATTCGCACTTGTGTGCCTCCGAGGACGCGGACTATCTCATCGCGGCAACGTTTAGCCTGGCTAATAAGCAAGCGACATTTTATGTTAACGATGACCAATAACGAATTGAAGTCATCGGAAGAAAAGGGGTCAGGCTTCTTTGTTGGGTAAGGCATCAAAGAAGCCTGACCCCTTTTCTTCTCGCGAGGGGAGTCATGGCGAATCAAGTTGATTTCTACTATGAGGGCGGCAAGGCGGGACGAATCGACGTTTCGTGTTTTCCAAACACTTCCGGCGAGGTCACCTACGAACCGTATCGCTCAAGTTCGCACCATGCGATGGGGATG
>CAJHYQ010001076.1_pt1 | contig 39071 bp, 20 predicted proteins | sample 9198721 | NCBI WGS metagenome assembly CAJHYQ01 (sample SAMEA7708357, study PRJEB35096) | sediment metagenome | biome: marine neritic benthic zone biome [ENVO:01000025]; feature: sediment [ENVO:00002007]; material: shallow marine sediment [ENVO:03000034] sea grass bed [ENVO_01000059] ... | reverse complement strand
CGACGCTCGACTTCGAAACTCAAGCGAGCTATGACGTCACCGTCGAAGTGGACGATCCAGCTGTGACTGGCACGCCGGACGACACCGCACTCCACACACTGTCCATTACGGATGCGAACGAAGCACCGACGGTGACACTGACGAACGTTGTTCCGTCGCTGGCTGAGGATGCGGATACCAGCAGCGCGATTAAGATCGCCGATATAGTGATCACGGATGATGCCCTGGGCACGAACAATCTGTCGCTATCCGGTGCCGATGCTGCCAGTTTTGAGATCGTCGGCACTGAGTTGCGTCTGCGAGCGGGTTCGACGCTCGACTTCGAAACTCAAGCGAGCTACGACGTAACGGTCGAAGTCGACGATGTCGCCGTTGGTGGCACACCGGACGACACGGCGGCCCATACGCTCTCGATTACCGACAGCAACGAGGCGCCCAGCATCGCCCTGACGAACCTGGTTCCGTCTCTCGCCGAGGATACGGATACGAGCAGCGCGATCAAGATTGCCGACATTGTGATCACCGACGATGCTCTGGGTACCAACAACCTAACACTCACCGGAGCCGACTCCGCCGACTTCGAAATTGTCGGGACGGAGCTTCGTCTGCGAGCCGGAACAACTCTTGACTTCGAATCGAAGCCCAGCCTGGACGTAACAGTTCAAGTGGACGATGTAGCCGTGGCAGGAACGCCAGATGATGCGGCAGCGCATAGTCTTTCCATCACCGACTCCAATGAAGCCGCAACCGTTGCACTGACCAACATTGTGCCGTCTTTGATCGAAGATACCGACACGAGCAGCGCGATCAAGATTGCGGACATTTTGATTACCGATGATGCCCTAGGCACCAACGTCCTATCACTGGCAGGTGCTGACGCAGCCAGCTTTGAAATCGTTGGGACGGAGTTGCGTCTCCGCGCGGGCACAGCTCTCGACTTTGAATCCAAGCCCGGCTTCGACGTGACAGTTCAGGTTGACGACGCCGCGGTGGCCGGGACTCCTGATGACACGGTGGCCCACAGCCTGTCGATCACGGACGTCAATGAGGCACCAACCGTTGCGCTAACGAATGTCACTGCGTCTCTACCTGAGAATACCGACACGAGTAGTGCCATCAAGATCGCCGACATCGTCATCACCGATGATGCACTGGGCACGAACAGCCTGACTCTCAGTGGTGCGGATGCAGCCGACTTTGAAATTGTTGGTACGGAGTTGAGACTGCGAGCCGGAACGGTGCTCGACTTCGCCAGCAAGCCAAACTATGACGTGACAATTGAAGTAGATGATCTCGCTCTGGCCGGAACTCCAGATGATTTTGTGGCGCATTCTCTGTCGATCACGGACGTCAACGATCCACCGACCGTCGCATTGACCAACGTTGTCCCGTCTTTGGCCGAGGATACTGACACCAGTAGTGCGATCAAGATTGCTGACATCCTGATTACCGACGATGCCACGGGTACGAACACCCTGACCCTGGCGGGTGCCGATGCGGCCGACTTCGAAATCGTCGGAACGGAGCTTCGTTTGCGGGCCGGTACGGAGCTGGACTACGAAACGAAGGCCAGTTTCGGCGTGACCGTACGAGTTGACGATCTGGCCGTAGGTGGCACACCGGATGATGCTGTGACGCACACGCTAATCATCACGGACGCCAATGATAAGCCGACGGTCACTCTTACGAACATCGTACCATCGCTAGGTGAAGACGCGGATACCAGCGGCGCGACCCGAGTGGCCGATATTGTCGTCACCGACGATGGGCTGGGCACAAATGTGCTGACGCTGTCTGGGGCCGACGCGTCGAAGTTTGAGATCGTCGGTGGCCAGCTACGACTGCGCGCGGGAACGGCGCTCGATTTCGAATCCGACCCGTCGCTATCCGTCGTTGTTCGAGTCGATGACGCATCGATTGCTGGCTCGCCCGATGCATCCGTCGCCCACATCTTGAATATTGCTGATGCTAACGATGCACCCGTTGCAGCCGATGACGCAGTGGTTGCATTGCAGGGCACCTCGACGCAAATGTCAGCGGCTACGTTGTTGGCCAATGACGCCGATATCGATTTAGACACGTTGCAGGTAGTCGCGGTTACGCAGCCCTTGCACGGCACGATCACGCTGACGACTAGTGGCACATTGACTTACACACCGCATGTGAATTTCTTTGGATTCGACAGCTTCTCCTATACGGTTACCGACTCAAATGGAGCCTCCGATACGGCAACGGTGACGGTCGCCGTCGATCCGGCCGTCGCGCCACCAACGGCTGCTGACGTTGCCGAACCTGTAGCTGAGAAGGATGAAGTTGAAGAGGAAGAAGTCGACGCGACCGACGACCTGATGCAACAGCAATACTTTCGCTTGACGCGCGACGAGCCGATCATCCGAACACTACGAGACCGAGTGCAGTCCACCGACCAGCCAACCGTCACTGAATCTGCCATCGCGTTGGCCATCGCACCGCGGAGCGCGACACATACTTTGGTGGCATCCAGTCTGTTCTTCCAGCGAGCTGATATCGCCGAACATGTTTCGGATATCCACACCACTGTTCAATCGCAAATCTACAACTTGGCGTATATCTACAACCAGAGTGGCTTCCTGGGCGATTTGGATTCTTCCACCGATGAGATCTTTTTCGAATACCCGATCCAGCAATGGGTCGCTGGAAGTGCCGTGTTTGCCAGTGCGGGCCTCTCTGTGGGGTATGTAATGTGGACGATTCGTGGTGGCTATTTATTGGCCAGCATGCTCTCGTCGATTCCAGCATGGGCGTGGGTGGATCCCTTGCCGGTCCTGGAATACCTGGATGACTCGGAACACTCCAGTCATGGTGAAGATCGGGGAGACGATGACTCACTTGATTCGATGATTGACAAGGCAATGAATGTGCCGTCATCGAAGCAGGGTGCAGAGGTCTTCGCGTCATGAAACGAATGTCGGCCAAAACACGAATTGCAGTAGGGCAAGTGTTCCTACTGTTAGCTGTGTTGATGACCGCGATGATGCTGCGAATCGTACCTGATCGTCGGGAGCAGGTACTCGAAGCCCGTGTCGCGCTCTGCGAAGCTGTGGCCGTCAACGGCTCAGTGCTTGTCGCACGCGACGACGTTGATCGGTTAGAGGCCATCCTCAATGTCATTGTTGATCGGAATTCGGCCATTACTTCCGCCGGTGTCCGCAACAACGAAGGCAGGCTTCTCGTTAATGTCGGAGATCATGCTGTTACCTGGCACTCGGTGCCGAAAGGCTATTCCAGCGATGCCCAGATTCAGGTACCGATCTGGGCTGGGGATGAACGATGGGGCGAGATCGAGTTCAGCTTTGTCCCACTCACCACCACGGGGCGACTCGCTTGGTTCGCGAACCCGTGGGTACACCACACGCTGTTTGTTCTCGCCGCAATGTACGTCGTGTTCTCGATTTACATCGGCAAGATGCTCGAGCACTTGAATCCATCGCGGGCGGTGCCGCAGCGAGTTCGCACGGCTCTGGATACGTTGTCTGAAGGTCTGATGGTCTTGGACAATCAGGAGCGAATCGTGCTCGCCAACCAGGCTCTGGCAGACACCTTTGGGCAGTCTCCGGACGATTTAAACGGTCAGAAGGCATCGAAGTTCCCCTGGACTTTCCATGGACGCAAATCGGCAGAAGAATTTCCGTGGACCGTCGCCATTCGCGAGAAAGCGACTCAGGAAGGCGTTGCATTGTGCTTGAATCTCGAAGGTCGAGGCCGGCGCGTTTTCATTGTGAATTGTTCTCCCGTCCTGGGCCGCGATGGCGAATACCGTGGTGTCCTGGTCAGCCTCGAAGATGTGACCGAAATGGAAGAAAACCGGCTGCGGCTGCGGCAGTCGAAGGAAGCGGCTGAGTCTGCGAACCGGGCAAAGAGCGAATTCCTGGCCAATATGAGTCACGAAATCCGGACCCCGATGAACTCGATCCTCGGATTTACTGACTTGCTAAGGCGCGGATACGACACGGACGAGGAAGAACGACGCGACTACCTCGAGACCATTCACTCCAGCGGCACACACCTCTTGGAGCTGATTAACGACATTCTCGATCTGTCGAAAGTGGAATCCGGTCAAATGATGGTCGATTCCGCCTGTTGCTCGCCACATCAGATCATTTCGGATGTTCAAAAGATTCTCAGCACCAAGGCAGAAGAGAAGGGCATCGTGCTGGAGTATGAACCGCTACAGCTGCCCGAATCGATCATCTCCGATCCGGCACGTCTGCGCCAGGTGCTGACCAACCTGGTTGGCAATGCAATCAAGTTCACTTCAACAGGTGCGGTAAGAATCACAGCTCAATTGTTGCCATCGGCCAAACGACCGCAGCTCGAGATCAAAGTGATCGATACTGGAATCGGAATGTCTGCCGAGCAAGCGCAACGCATTTTTGATCCGTTTGCTCAGGCAGACGCATCCATTACTCGCCGTTTTGGGGGAACCGGACTTGGCTTGACGATTAGCCGACGATTGGTGAGGTCACTGGGTGGCGACATTCAGGTCCAAAGTGAACCGGGAACGGGCAGCACATTTACCGTGACTGTCGATACGGGTCCGTTGGACAACGTTCGCATCCTAGATCCCGGGACACTTCTGTCGGAACGAGCACAGGTGCAGACCGCTCAGTCCAAGCTAATGAGACTGCCATCAGCCCGGATCCTCTTGGTGGACGATGGAGACGCGAACCGCAAAATGCTCTCGGTCGCGATGCAACGTGCCGGCGCTCAAGTTGACAATGCGGAGAACGGAGAGATCGGCTTGCGAATGGCCAAAGAGAACCAGTACGACCTCATCTTGATGGACATGCAAATGCCGGTCATGGACGGCTACGCCGCCGCGCGGGCAATGCGCGAGGCAGGTATGACGTTGCCAATCGTTGCCTTGACCGCCGACGCCATGCATGGCTCGGAGACAAGGTGCCGTGCCGCTGGTTGTTCCGGTTTCCTCACCAAACCCGTCGATATTGACAATCTCATCCAGTACGTCGCTGAGACGTTGGGTGTAACTCCGACAGAAGCGTCGCCGCCCGTGTCCGCTGAGTCTTCGCAGGCCGCGGAAGAAGATCAAGAAATGACCGCAGCGAAAACGTACGAGACTGTTGACAGGGACCGCGCACCGGTGATTTCCAGCCTGCCGGCGGATGATCCCGTCTTTCGCGAAATTGTGACCGGCTTTGTCGCGTCCTTGCCCGAAAAACTGGATAAATTCCACACCGCCTGGGGAGAGCAAAATTTGGACGAGCTGGCGCGGCTGGCGCATTGGCTGAAGGGGGCCGGCGGCACCGTTGGCTTCCACGTCTTCACACAGCCGGCGGCTCGGTTGCAGCAACTCGCTAAACAGGGCGAGGTCGATGAGATTGAGGCAGCAATCGCGGAGATCGTCGATCTGGTGGACCGAATTGAGATTCCGTCGGGTCGCAAGGAGGATGCGGTTGTTTAGGTTGTGTCAATCACAATGCTTCCGAGGCGGCAACATAGGTTCCTATAGGCCTTGTTGGATTTACACGGCGCGCGGGGCCGTGGCGATCAGAACACGCATTAGGTTTAACCTACACTTTTCAGTGCTGATTCGTGTGTTTGAGAGTTTATCGTGATGGAAAACAACACGACCATTTCCAATCTAGCCGCCCTGAATGATGAGTCGCTCACGGCCATTAAGTTGGATGGTGTCGAGGATGACTTCGACATCGAGGATGTCGTCAGCAAATCATCGAAGATCATGATCATCGATGATGAACCATTCAACATCAAAGTTGTCGAGCGTTATCTATTCAACGATGGCTATCGTTACTTCGTGACGGTTTCTGATTCGAGAAAAGCGGTCAGCAAAATCCGGCAGGAGCAGCCCGACGTCATTTTGCTGGATATCATGATGCCGGAAGTGAGTGGCATCGATGTATTGGAAGCCCTGCAAGAAGATCGAACACTTCGCCGTACACCGGTTATTGTCCTAACAGCCGCTTCGGATCCCAATTTGAAAAAGAGGGCGTTAGAACTACATGCCTCTGACTTCCTCAACAAACCCGTGGATCTTCACGATCTGATACCGCGTGTTCGAAATGCGCTGATCATCAAAGCGCACCAAGATCACCTGGCAAACTACGCAAAGGACCTCAAGGAACAGGTCGCTCAGCGCACCACCGAGCTAGCCGCTTCGCGTCAGGAAGTGATTCTCTGTTTGGCGCGAGCCGCGGAATTTCGCGACAACGAAACAGGGAACCACGTCGTGCGGGTCGGTCGGTACGTTGGCACGATCGCCAGGGAGCTTGGGTTCAGTAACTCTCGAGTCGAATTGCTGGAACAAGCGGCTCAGCTACATGACGTGGGCAAGATTGGTATTCCCGATTCAATCTTGCTGAAGCCTGGGGAGCTGGATCCGGACGAATACGAAGAGATGAAACGTCATGCCGTATTTGGTCGCAAGATCATTCAACGCATGCCAAGTTCTGAACTTGCGGCGTTGAGACGTCATGCCGAACTGGGCGCAAGGATACTGGAGGCTGTTCATTCGCCGATCATCGAAGTGGCGGCCACCATTGCGTTGACGCATCACGAACGGTGGGATGGCTCAGGCTATCCTCTGGGGCTCGCGGGTGAAGACATTCCGATGGAAGGTCGAATGACCGCCGTGGCCGACGTGTTTGACGCGCTCAGTACCAAGCGACCTTACAAGAAGGCGTTCCCTCGCAAGAAGTGTTTTCAAATCATGGAGGACGCCCGCGGAAGTCAATTCGATCCGAGGGTGCTTGACGCATTCTTTCGGTGTGCCAGTGACATCGCCAAGGTCCAGATCGAGTGCGCCGATGTTGATTGATTCGGCGTGGCAAGTACCCCTCAGGCCAACATAGTGTTTCGCAGCTCCGCCACGATCCGCATCAGTTTCACGCTTGCGAGCATTACGCTTTGCACTCTCTTTGCAGCGCTCGCGATAGGACTGTTTCCAGATCGGCTTGGTGCCATTGCCGATGGTCGGGCCGCTCTATGTGAATCGTTGACGGTCAGCTGTTCCGTTGCAGCTCAGCGTGAAGATACTCGCTCGATCCAGGCTACACTCGAGGCACTCAACAACAGGAACAGCGATCTGCAGTCGGCCGCACTGCGGCGACCTGACGGCACTTTGGACGTCGTTGTCGGCGAGCATCTTGAGAATTGGCCTGACCAGGTCGATCGTTCGACGTTGAGCCACATGCAGGTTCCGATATTTGTCGACGACGAGCAGTGGGGGCAGCTGGAACTGAGTTTTCGTCCGATCGCGGACGAGAATTGGACACTACTACCGACTTCGATCCTCCAGTTGATTGTCTTCGTTGTGGCCCTCGGACTTCTGGGTCATTGGCTGTACTTGAGTCGCGTTCTACGACATCTGGATCCGACCAACGTGATTCCGAACCGAGTTCGCGATACCCTGGATTCGCTCGCCGAAGGTCTGCTCGTGCTCGACCCGGAGGAGCGGATCGTGTTGGCGAATGAGGCCTTCGGTCAATCCATTGGACAAAACCCTGACGAGTTACAAGGGCACAAGGCGTCTGATCTGCCTTGGACTACGGGTGAAAATCCAGATGGTCAGACGGAGCAACCTTGGCAGCGGTCGATACGAGACGGAGTCGTTGATACCGGACGAGTTGTCCTACTTGAAGGAGACGAGATCGCGCGCCGAGTAATGCAAGTGAACTCAGCGCCGATCCTTGACGAGCAGGGCGAAGCACGTGGCGTCCTGGCAACGTTTAGCGACGTCACGGCGCTTGAGGTGAGAAACGCGCAGCTCGGCGAAACGCTAATTCGACTCAAGGAATCAAGAGACCGCATCTCTGAGCAGAACGAGCGCTTGCGGGCTCTGGCAATGATCGACCCCTTGACTCAATGTCTCAATCGACGCGCTTTCTTCCAGGAATATGAAAATCAAGTTGATGCGGCCGAACGCCAGCAAAAGCCGATCAGTTACATCATTACCGACGTGGATCACTTCAAGCTGGTCAACGATAATCATGGACACAACGTAGGCGATGAGGTGCTCAGGCAAACCAGCGATCTGATGCGCTCAGAGGTTGCGAACCGTGGATTTGTGTGTCGTTATGGTGGCGAGGAATTCAGTATCTTGCTGCCCGACTTCGACATTCATCAGGCAACTGAGTTTGCCGAGACGCTTCGGCAGAAGCTCGAATCGACGCCGATCGCTGATCTGTCGATTACGGCTAGCTTTGGCGTGGTTCAGATAGATCACGTCGGCGCGTCGCCTCTCGAGGCACTAGATCAGGCTGATAAGGCGCTGTATTTCTCGAAGCGTTCGGGTCGAAATCAAGTTTCGCGGTGGGATCAAGTTCCCGATGACATCATTTTCCGATCAGCCGAATCGACTCCGATCGACTCGCCCACATCTGACGCGCAATCGCATATTCCGTTTACCGCCGTAAGCGTTCTGCTGGCTGCCCTGCAAAGTCGAGATCCTGAGACGGCCGAGCACAGTCGACGCGTCGCAAATCTCTCCGTGGAAATGGCCTCCGGGCTAATGTCGCATGAACAACGATACGTGCTCGAAGTGGCAGCGTTGCTGCATGATGTTGGCAAGCTGAGCGTGCCGGACCATATCCTTTCGAAGCCCAGCCCACTGACGCAAGAAGAGTGGCGGATGATGGACACTCATCTGCGTATGGGTGAGAGAACGATCAAGCACGCATTCGCATCGCCCGATTTAATCCAGATCTTGCGCACCTATCGAAGCCCACTTGAAGAACGGGTGCCAGACATAAGGCAAGCCAGCATGACGCACCTGGCGGCCAGGATCCTTCAGATTGCGGATGCCTTCGATTCCATGACCTCCCCTCGGCCCTACCGAGATGCGATGCCGGATGCCGAGGCGTTTGCGGAGCTTCGTCGCTGTGCCAAGGTACGATTTGATGCAGAAATGGTCGAGCGATGCATCGACGTTGTGATGTCCAGATCGGCACGTGTTTCTCCCACCGTGGTCGAGATCGATACGGACACCGCCTTGCGGATTGGTGCGCTATTCGAACGACTTGTCATCGCCATCGACACCGAAGACGCCGATAGTCTGAAGGAGATTGCCAGCCGTTTGAAAGGCATCTCTGAAAAATCGAGCAACGGCTCAATCGGCGCCTTAGCCGAGAAGCTAAGTCAGCGGATTACCGACAACGCTCCGTGGGACGAAGTCCTCGAGCTCAGTTCTGAACTGTTAGAACTCTGTCGACTCACTCAGACGGCCTACATCTCAAGGGATGTCGAGTTCGATGCCACCGTTGATGTGGCGATCTCGACCGCGAGCTATTCCGCGTCGAATTTGATCCCCTGCGCCAACGGAAGCTCAGTCGAGTAGTTGATCGTATTGGTAGCGCGCCGCATGTAGGCCTTCCAGGAATCGGACCCGGATTCGCGTCCACCACCGGTATCCTTCTCTCCCCCAAATGCCCCACCGATCTCCGCACCGCTCGTCCCGATGTTGACGTTCGCGATGCCACAGTCGCTACCCGAGGGCGAACAAAACACCTCGGCTTCGCGCAGATCGTCGGTGAAAACGGCGGACGCTAATCCTTGTGGAACACCGTTGTTAATGTCGATTGCGCGAGGGAAGTCACGAAACCGCAGCACGTACAAGATCGGTGCGAAAGTCTCTTGTTGAAGGATCGCGGCGTCGGCATCGATCTCGATGATGGCGGGTTGTACGTACACGCCTCCCGCAGGCACACCAGCGGACACGCGTTGTCCGCCGGTAACCAGCGTGCCGCCTTGCGAGGTCGCTTCTTCGATGGCCTCGTTCATCAGGGCAGCCGCCGTCTCATCAATCAAGGGACCGACGAGCACGCCGTCGTCTAGTGGATTTCCAATCGGCAAGGTTTGGTAGATCGATTCGAGTCGTTTGATCAAATCGTCCGCGATCGAATCATGGACGATTAGGCGACGGAGCGTGGTACACCTTTGTCCGCAAGTGCCAACGGCTGCAAACACAATCGCCCGCACGGCCAACTCGAGGTCTGCAGACGGGGCCACGATCATGGCGTTGTTGCCGCCCAATTCCAGCAGGCTTCGTCCCAGACGCGCCGCGACGGTTTGAGCTACGGCTCGGCCCATCCGGACAGAGCCGGTTGCAGAGATGAGCGGCAGCTGGGTATCCCCCGCCAAAGCCTGCCCGACTGCTGCATCGCCGACAATCACGCTGGACAGCCCGACTGGGGCGTCAGCAAAGTCGCGAGCGACCTGATCCAGCAGACTCTGGCAGGCCAGTGCGCAAAGCGGCGTCTTTTCCGAAGGCTTCCAGATGACCGGATCTCCGCAGACGAAAGCGAGTGACGCGTTCCAGGCCCAGACGGCAACCGGGAAATTGAATGCGGTAATCACTCCCACCGGTCCCAGCGGATGCCACTGTTCCATCAAGCGATGCAACGGTCGCTCGCTGGCGATCGTCAGTCCGTATAATTGGCGACTGAGACCGACGGCATAATCGCAGACGTCGATCATTTCTTGAACTTCGCCAAGCGCCTCTTGAGTGATCTTTCCCGCTTCCCAAGAAACGATCATCCCCAGGTCCGACTTATGTTCGCGTAGGATTTCTCCGTACTGTCGTACCAATTCGCCTCGACGCGGAGCAGGAACCTCGCGCCATTGCCGAAACGCATCCACCGCTGGTTCCACGACATGAGATACTTGTTCGACTTTGGCAAGCGGGAAGCTGACGGCAAGGCTCCCGTCGATCGGCGAATGAACTTTCAATGGGTCGCCACCGCCTTCGATAGCTCTTCCGCTGGCCGAGATGGCGGCGGTCTTTTTTACACCGAGACGATCGAGGCATTCTGACAGGTTATTCATCATCGTCTTCCGCCGGTGACCTACCGGCTCCTTGGCTGAAGCGTGTAGCCACTTTGCTTTGGTAGCGGCTGCCGAATCGGTTCTGGATAAAGTCTTCGAAGCCGACGTCTTCCTGTTTCACAAAACCGCAATCTGGCAGTCGTCCCTCGCGGAATAAGTCGACGACCGCGCACAGTCCGGATGCCGTCGTCAATTGAATCGCACTCCACGCTTCATCCGACTCGACTTCGGCGTAGATCTTCCGCGCATCGCTGATCTGCACCAGATTGCCCTGTCGCCAGCCCGACACCGCGCAGAACGTGACGACCACGTCCTGGTAAGTAATGGGAACGGCATTTTCAAGGATCTCTTTCAGTGCTTCACGGTGTTCATTCAGCCGCAGTTCGCTCACCAAGAATTGCATCACGTGGCGGTGGCCCAGATACCGCACCGTTTTGTAGTTCAATTCCCGCACTTGCCCCTCGAGTGTTTCACACAGCGTACCGAGACCACCTGATGTGTTGAAAGCTTCATACCGGACGCCGTCGAGCGAAAAATGCTCGAGTCCCTCCAGCGGCAAGGCGTCGATGCGACGATTGTTGTGAATCGCCTCGCAGGGGTTGCAGTACTCGTTGATCAATCCATCGGTTGACCACGTCAGGTTGTACTTGAGTTCGCCGGTTGGAAACTGTGGCAGTGCACCGACGCGCATTTGTACACGATCAAGCCGGTCGAACGACTGAGTCAGATGATTGGCCACGATCGAAATGAAGCCGGGAGCGAGACCACATTGGGGCATGAAGATCTGCCCTTTGTCTGCCTTGCGGGCAATCGCGCGTACGGCCTGCGTCGTTTCGACATCTTCGGTCAAGTCGAAGTAACTGGTCCGAGATTCCAGGGCAGCTTGAGCCACGTTGGGATTGAATCGAAAGCTGAGGGCCGAGACCACACTGTCGAAGTCCAGCATGACTTTCTTCAGCTGTGTGCGATCGGATGCATCCAGCGAGATGGCTTCAACCGAGGACTGCTGCGTTAGTCGCTGGCGGGCTTCTTCGTCATAGTCCGCCACGACCACATGATAGTCCTTTGTTTCCGAAAGGAACCTGGAAATCATGCGGCCGATTTTTCCCGCTCCAAGTAGCAAGACGCGATGCATAACCGGATCCGTGGCTTGTGAGATCGTTCGTGTTCGTAGACTGCATCCCTCAGTGGCGTTTGCAGATTTCTTTTACACCGAATGATGCATGCGTGTGAATCGTGCGCAATTCAATACCGATCGATTACGCGCCGGATTATATGATATGCTGGAGTTTTGACCCAGACGAATGACGTCCGTAATGGCCGCTCATAGAAAGGAATCTTGCGATGTCCCGCCGCAACACGTCCAATGCCCTGGCTGCTGAATGGGAATGCCAGCCCGAAGCATGGGCTTTCGTCTGCGAACAGCTCGACCGATTTGCCGCGCTTAATCAAGCGATCGAAGATTGGCGCAAGCAACTCTTGGAAGAAACAGGGACTCGGCTTGTTGATTGGATTGATCACTTTGCGCTACACATCGATCAATCCAGCGACGAGCAGCTTGATCAACTTGGCTTTTGTCAAAATGCTGATGCCAGCTGGTCGCATCCAAAGGGACTCTTTCCGCGGATCCGTCGCCCAGCAGATCCCATCTCAGGTGGCGCGTCGGGAGTTGCCATTAAGGTAGAGTCGGTCCAAGAGTTCCTCGCCAGGCATGACCTGCCGTCTTCCAGCGTGGTGCTCGGTGAAGTTGGTGCCGATCTATGCGTTGCCGAGATTGACTCGTCCGAGCAGGCCGCGTTATGGATTGTCGAGAGGCACGGCAATGCGCGTTTTACACCCTCTGGCGTTGTGGACGCCGAACAGATTAGTGAGGGGCTTCAGCTATTTGCAGAACGCCCACGCGACGGCGAATCGATCGAGGATTGCTTTGCTGCCGCGCGCGAGCGTATTGACCGCGTCGCGCAATCGATCGGTCAAGATCGCGCGTGCGATTTGTTCTTTGAGGCTGAGCGTCGGTATTGGCAGCAACGCAATCTGGCCGCTCGCGTTCAACGGCAACGCCAGGACGCCTTGGGGCTAGGATGGGCAAACCACGATCATCATACGTACCGCAGCAGCCGCATCTTCTTTGCCCAGCTGATCGCGGCACTCGAACAGATGGGATTTATCTGCCGCGAACGCTTTTACGCGGGCGCCGAATCCGGATGGGGTGCCCAGGTCCTGGAGCAGCCTGAATGCGGGTTTGTTGTTTTCGCGGATGTGGATATGTCCCCGGACGAAGTGGCCGGTGATTTTGCTCACGAAGGTTTATCGCCGCGTGATGATCTGGGTACCGTCGGGCTCTGGTGTCGACTGCATGGCGAGTCGTTTCTGCAGGCCGGAATGCATCATTTGGAATGCCAGTTCGATTTTGATGCGGTTCGCCGGCAGCTCGCCATCGACGGTATCAAGACGATGGATCCGTTTACCGACTTTTCGTTCTTGCGACAAGCATTCACGGAAGGCGAGCGATGGTCGATCGACGAAAACCGACTGCAGTCGCTTGTTCAAGACAATTCGATTACAGAGCAGCAGGCAGCCGAGTTCCGCCAGCACGGCGCGGTCGGATCGCACCTCGAGATTCTCGAGCGGAATGACGGGTACAAAGGATTCAACCAAACGGGCGTCAGCGACATTATTCGCCGAACCGATCCGCGCCGGTTGTAGGTGGGTGAATGGGCTGACCGTCCGACGGGAGCTTGATTAGCGACCGATGGTGGTAATCCAAATGAATGGTTCGCCGGCGTCATCAATTCGTGGCTGTGCTTCCAGTCGAGCTTGGAAGAGTAATTGATCAAGCACGCGTTTGTAGAACGTGCGTTTCGACGGGAAACGTACTTGCTTTTCCGAGGGATTGATGTTGCGCGCGGCCATCGAGTTGTGGTCGAGTAAGAAGGGAACATCCAATCGCTTTTGTAATGCCAATAAAGCTTCGTCTAGCGGCGTCGCCACGATCTCGACTTGAAGAAAATCGAAGAGCTTGGGAAGGGCTTCACGGTTTGGCTTATCCAGATCCCATCCCACCGGCCATGCTTCGGAGGCATTACGCCCTGGAACGATTCGCAGCGAGATGGAATCGTCGGCCGAACGCTTCGGTACGATAGCCAGCCCCATCGGCCGCAACGCGGCGGCGAGCGCTGTTCCGCTGCTTAGCCCGGTAAGTTCGTCCTCGACAGGTTGGTTAAGGCGAATACGAGTCGTCGCGGTGGGATCCATCCTGATCGCGATGGTCAGATTCGAACGAACGTCGTCGACGACTTTTGACAGCGGCTGATTAAGTGTTTTTTGAATGACTGGCGTACTCAATTCGCGCCGCACCGATAGCAACTCGTTGGCCGTCAAGCCAAAAGCAACGGGTGGCTCGACATCGCCCACCTTCAACTCTTCAATCCATCGTCGCATCCGACCTCGATCAGAAAAGCGAAACTGCTCATCGGGCACTCGTAGAATGCCTTTCGAACTCAGCAAGCCACGAATACGGATGGGGCCGTTCGTTTTGGACGGGCGATCGATTTCCGGTGCTTCGCCGGCACGTGCCTGACGCATACGCACGGACGCGAACGGCATATCATCCAACATTCCAAGCCACCGCTGTGGCTCACCGACCCTCATGCGATCTTCCAATAGCACCTCGAGATGAACATCCGGTGGCGCGGCAAGCATCGGACCCGCAGTGACCAGAATGATTGTGACGATTGCCGCGCGAGCGAGCATCTTGTTTCTCCTACCACCGAATGTGGTCGAACTGGATCACGCCAGCACTTTTTGAACCACGTGGCCGGACACATCCGTCAGCCGGAATTGTCGTCCTTGAAAGCGATAGGTCAGACGTTCATGATCGAGCCCGAGAAGATGTAAAAGGGTAGCATGCAGATCATTCACGTGGATCGGATCTTCGACGATGTTGAATCCCAACTCATCCGTTCGTCCCACCGTTCGTCCGGCAGCAACGCCACCACCTGCCATCCAGATACTGAACGCGTGGCGATGATGGTCGCGACCTGCAGCAGGGCCAGCTGCACCTTGTAGCATCGGTGTACGTCCGAATTCGCTCGCAAAGACGACCAATGTCTGATCGAGTAATCCACGTTGTTTCAGGTCCTTTAACAGAGCAGCGATTGGCTGATCAATCTGCCGGCATTTGTTTTTCAGGCCACTGACAAGATTGCCATGTGCATCCCAGCCTTGATCGTAAAGCTGCACGAAGCGAACCCCACGCTCAACCAACCGACGTGCCAGCAGGCAGTTGTTCGCAAAGCTGGATTTGCCAGGTTTGGTTCCATACATGGCATGGATACTCTCAGGTTCCGCAGAGAGATCCATCAGGTCCGGAACGGATGTCTGCATTCTGAATGCCATTTCGTATTGCTGAATGCGTGTGGCAATCTCGGGATCGCCAACATCCGCTAGTTGGATTTCATTGAGTTGGTTGACACTGTCGACGATCCGTCGTCTGCGATGTGCGTCGATACCTCGTGGATTAGACAGAAACAAAACGGGGTCACCTTGGCTACGGAATTCAACACCTTGGTGCATCGTCGGCAAAAATCCGCTACCCCACAGGCTGTTGCCCGCGCCCGCGACAAGGCCTGTGTTCATGACGACGAAGCTGGGCAGATTCTCATTCTCCGATCCCAGACCGTAGCTGACCCATGACCCGATACAGGGGCGGCCAAATCGCGCGAAGCCGGTCTGCATAAAGAGTTGAGCAGGGGCATGGTTGATCTGTTCGGTGTGTATCGAGCGAATCAACGTGATGTCGTCGGCACACTGACCGAGATGCGGGATCAACTCCGACAGTTCCATGCCAGATTGTCCGTGGCGCCGAAACTTGAATGGCGATCCGAAGAGCTTGGGGCGCTTGCGAATGAAAGCGAGTCGCAATCCCTCCCACAAGTCGCTTGGCAAGAGCTGACCGTGGTGCTCGGCAAGAGTCGGCTTGTGATCGAATAGATCGAGCTGCGACGGCGCACCGACCATGTGCAGGAATATCACACTCCGTGCGGTTTCCGGAAAATGACTCGTGTTTGCGGCGGAGGTCGATTCGTGCGTAGGACGAGCCGGTAGATCTCGAGCCAACAACGAACCGAGCGCGATGCCGCTAAGTCCGAAGCCGGCGGACTGTAGTAGTTCTCGACGCTGCATCTGTTGGTCAAGTCGAAACGACATTATTAACCCTTTGTGATCGTTTCGTCTAAATTCAAAAGTGTATTGGCAATGCAGAACATGGCGGCCCAGGATTGACGATCTTCTTGGCCGAGTGAATCGAAGCCTTCAAATCCTGCGGCCAAGTGATCGGCGGCCTGTGGCTGCTCCGCAAAACGAGCCAGTTCGGCTTCGTAGAGATCGATCAAGGCCTGTAGTTCCCGGGCGTTTGGTCGACGGGCCACGCACAGCCGGAAGGCGTAAACGATTCGGTCACGTGGATTCATTCGATGGTTGATCGCGCGCAAGGCCAGCGACTTTGCCATCTCGACAAATGCTTCGTCATTCAACAGCGTGAGCGCCTGCATGGGTGTATTCGTTCGCGATCGTGCCACGACGCATGACATGCGATCAGGTGCGTCAAAATTCACAAAGCTGGGGAACGGCGCCGCTCTACGCCACACCACGTAGACTCCTCGGCGGTAACGCCGCTCATGCTGATCCACGTTGAAGACAGGTTCATTCCGTCCAGCTTGCCGCCAAAGTCCCTTGGGTTGCGGTGGGTAGACCGGGGGACCACCGCCAGCACGCGAGAGAAGACCGCTGATGGCGAGTGCATTGTCACGAATTGCTTCCGCGGGCAAGCGGACTCGAGAAGCGCGCGAGTAGCGTCGATTCAACAGGTCTTGTTGGGCCAGCTCGGATGTCAGACGCGATGACTGCCGGTAGGTGGCCGAAGTGACGATCAACCGATGCATTTGTTTCATCGACCATTGCTGAGCTACGAATTGGTCGGCCAGCCAATCCAGTAGCTTGGGGTGTGTCGGCTGGTCACCTTGAGTTCCGAAATCTTCGGGTGTCGACACAAGGCCTTGACCAAACAACTCTTGCCACCAGCGGTTTACGGTAACACGGCCCACCAACGGATTGTCGCTGCTGACAAGCCAACGGGCTAAGCTGAGTCGATTACGCGGTGCGTCGTCCTGCAGATTGTGTAGGACGAGGGGCGTGCCGGGCGTGACGGCAGGCCCTTTCGACAGATATTGGCCGCGAACGAAGATATTCGTCGGCCGTGTTTCGTCCATTTCGACCATGACCAAGGTCGTCTTTGGTATCAGCGAGTCGCGCTTTGCCTGACATTGGTCAACGCCTTTCCGCAACTCGCTTAGCTCGTCGACTTGACTAAGAAAGTACTTCTGAAGCTGATTCAGCTCGGCCTTTGAGCGCTGCTTGGGAGCTTTGGAGACGATGTCGCGAAGCTTCTTGTTCAGCTGCGCGATCACGGATTCGGTAAGCGCTGCTTCCCACTGTGGGAGACGAGTTAGCGCACCTTCTTCTGCCAACCTCAGTTCTTCTTGCGCTCGCTTCAGTTCTTCTTCTGCTTGTTGCCGCTTTGCCACTTCGGCTTCTGACTGGGGCAAGTCCATCTTTGGCCCCCAGAAATCAAACTGCACTCCGTTGGGGTTATTGGCCTGACGTACTTCCATGGGTGTATTGTTGAAGAAGGCGAAGAGTCGATAGTAGTCCTGTTGGCTGAACGGATCATACTTGTGGTTGTGACACTGAGCACATTCCATGGTTGTGCCGAGCCACACGGTCGATGTCGTGTTAACTCGATCGATAATCTGGTCGGTGCGGTTTGCTTCCGGATCAACTCCCGCCTCGACATTGCATGTGGTTGCTCGGTGAAAGCCAGTGGCAATCCGCTGGGGTAGGCCGGCGCCGGGTAGCAGATCACCGGCAAGTTGCTCGATTGTGAATTGATCGAAAGGAAGATCGTCGTTCATCGCTTGGATGACCCAATCCCGATAGGCCCAAGTCTGGCGGAGTTGATCGGCCTGGTATCCATTCGAGTCGGAGTAACGTGCTAAATCGAGCCAATGCCTGGCCCACTTTTCCCCGTAGGCGGGCGAGCCAAGCAGACGCTCCACAACTTGCTCATAGGCATCAGGCGATGAGTCCATCAGGAACGAATCGACCTGGTCTGGTGTCGGCGGTAACCCAGTTAGGTCCAGATAGACGCGACGCATCAGTTGTGCGCGCTCGGCCTCGGGCGAAGGCGAAAGTCCATCTGCTTCCATCCGGGCAAGAATGAAATAATCGATGGCATTGCTTGGCCATGACGAATTCTGAATCGTTGGAAGTGGCCAACGTTTTGGTGGTTTGTAAGCCCAGTGCGTTTCTTGCGGCGACTCGGGCCACACAGCTCCCTCTGCGATCCAACGTTTCAGGAGTTCGATTTGTTCGTCGGCGAGCCGATCGTCAGGCGGCATCTGGACGTCCGGATCGTCTGAGACCACGCGGCTGATCAGTTCACTTTGATCAGGCTGGGACGGAGAGATTGCGATTTTTCCCGAGTCGGTTGGCAGTAGGGCAGTGACTCGGCTCGTCAGCAGCAGGCCGCCTTCGCGCTGATCGGCACCATGGCAATCAAGGCAATGCGATTGAAGAATTGGAGCGATCTGGCGGGTGTAGTCGACTTTCGCTGGCAAGTCATCCGCCCACAACCCAGACGAGCCATGGGCAGCGGTCAGGGCTGCGCACAAAAGCCAAGTCAGATCACGGCCAGTGATCCGATAGAGAGACCCAAAGACAGTGGCTAACCGGCGGCGTGACATAGGGCTCAATCATATCATGTAAGCGGGTTTGCCCGCAAAGCGCCGTCAACTGAGACGCACTCTCGGCACGGTTGCGAGCCATTTACCCATGCTGGTCGATGGCACGCGGAGTGTGCCTCGTACTTCGGCGCGTGCCGATGCCTATTGGTGACAAGCCATTCACCCGCCGCTATGATCTCAGTCGCGGGATTTCTGAACCCATTGCTGGAGTTGAACGATCATGCATTGGCTGGATTACGCCGTCTTGCTTGTTTACTTTGCCGCGATGGGCGGCATCGGTCTTTGGTCGATGCGTCGCGTCAAAGTGCAAGAAGACTATTTCATGGGAGGACGTTCGTTCGGGAAACTTCTGCAGACCTTTGCGGCATTCGGTGCCGGAACGGGCTCGAGCGATCCGGTTAACACGGGGCGCACCACATTCACCAGTGGCATGAGTGGAATGTGGAGTGTCATGTATTGGCTGTTTGTTACACCGTTCTATTGGATCGCCGGAGTCTGGTATCGTCGCATGCGTCACTTGACGTTGGGCGATTGGTTTCATGAACGGTACGAGTCCAAGCCACTTGCGGCTGCCTACGCGATCTTTGGAATCGTGTTCTACATCGTCTACGGTTCCATGTTGTTCTCTGCGATTGGGAAGGTTGCGGCACCGCTGGTTGGAGCCGAGGCCGTGCAGTGGGGCAGTCGCACAATTGGCATCGAGTACATTTTGGTTCCACTGATTGGTGTTGTCGTGCTGGTCTATGGGATTCTCGGTGGCTTGCGGGCGGCATACTTCACCGACCTTATCCAGGGAATGTGCATCATCGTGTTGTCGGTGCTCTTGGTGCCATTTGGCCTCAGAATGTTGGTTGATCAGTACGCGGCCAATCCTGAACAGCATGGCATGTTGTACGGCTTCAACATTCTGCACGAACAGTTGCCTCCCGAGTATTTTCACGTCGTCGGATCAAGCAGCACGACGGAGTTTACTTTTTGGCGAATTCTGGCGGTGGTCATCATCAATCTGGTGGGCATCGTTGTTCAACCGCACTTTATTGCGACTGGTGGAGGCTCTGCGAAAACCGAATCCAGTGCGCGGATCGGCCTGGTGCTCGGGAATTTCCTCAAACGGTTCTGCACGGTCGGGTGGGTGCTTACGGCACTGATCGCGTTGGCGTTGTTCGCGGACAGTCCCGAGTTAATTCAGGATCCGGATCGGACTTGGGGCGTCGCCTCGCGTGAGCTTCTCGGTCCGGGCCTGACGGGTCTGATGTTGGCTTGTTTGTTGGCTGCGCTGATGAGTTCGGTGGACGCCTACATGATTGTTGGATCAGGCCTGATTGTGCGCAACCTCTACGCGCCGTATGTTCGCCCCGCGCTCTTCGGCTCGAGCGAATCGTCGGAGAGGGAATTTGTCCAATGTGCACGACTGACTGGCGTGTTGATCGTAGGCGGAGCGGTCATCGTGTCTCTTTGGTACATGGACGTATTTACCCAGCTGAAACTGACGTGGATCATACCAGTGGTCTTCGCCGCCCCCTTCTGGATCGGCATGTACTGGCGTCGTGCCACGACCGCGGGTGCTTGGGGCACGATCGCGTTTTCGCTGTTGGCCTTCTTCTTCATTCCTTGGTTAATGCCGCTGATTTCGCCGGGCCTACGCACATCGGATCAGTTCCTGGATATGAATCAATGGGTGCGAACCACCACTCTTCGCACAGCCGCTCCGTCGGATGTTGCCAAGCAACGAGCGAAGATTGCCTTGTTTGATCAGCAGCAGGACAAGATCGATGTGGAGCTTCAAGACGCGAATTCAAAACTCGGCACCGCAGATGCGGCTCGCGCTGTGGAATTGCAGGTACGAGTCGAGCAGTTGACAGAACAGCAAAGTCGATTGGGGGCAAGGCCCAATCCGATTGTGTCGGGTGACGAGATCACCGACGTTGTCGAATCACGTGGCAAGAGTGTCTTCTGGGAGGGTGACGTGAAGCCTGTTGATGAGGCAGGCAATGTTCGCGACGATGTGTCGCCCCAACCGGTTGGTCCGCCCGAACAGATCGACGAAAACACGAAGCGTGTGGTGCTGTCCTACGCCGACGATGTTCAACTTATGGGCTTTGGCAACTTCAAACTCGACAACCTTCTCTACAAGTTGTGTGGAATGGATTTCGCCGAGAAGAGCAACGCGAATCTTGATGCATTGAGCCTGCCTCCCAAGATCATCGCCCCGTTTCTGGTGATGATCCTCGTGAGTTTGGTGACCAAGACGAATTCGAAGCAGGCCCTCGATCGCTACTATTCGAAAATGAAGACGCCCGTGAGGCCCGACCCGGCCGAGGATCAACGTGCGCTCGAGGAGGCCTATGCAGCACCCGAGCTGTGCGAACAGAAAAAGCTGTTTCCCGGATCCAGTTTAGAGTTTCAACGTCCCAACTGGGTCGATGTGGTGGGATTTGTCGCGTGCTTTGCCGCGTGTTTTGCAATCATCGGATTGGCGGTGTGGTTAGGTAGTATCGGTAGCTGAGCTGGCTTTTACGTCGGACCTGGGCGTCAGACGGGGCGCCAGAACCTCAGTCGACGGCATGGACTGCTAAAGTCGTCGGCCGCAACTTGCGATCTCCTGTTTCGATCTGCACAATAGGGGGTTCTCTGGCACGAGAAAACTTGAACTTGAGGAGTCCGTAATGAGCCGTCTGGTTACGTTGTTTACTGGTCAGTGGGCAGACCTGCCCATCGAAGACATGTGCCGTAAGACCCGGGACTTTGGGTACAACGGTATCGAACTAGCCTGCTGGGGTGACCATTTCGAAGTTGATAAGGCCTTGTCCGATGACGGCTATTGCGGTCAGAAACGTGAATTGTTGGCCAAGTACGACCTGCAATGCGAAGCGATTAGTGCACATCTGGTGGGTCAAGCTGTCTGCGATCCGATCGACGAGCGTCACAAGGGGATTCTGCCCGACTACGTCTGGGGAGACGGCAATCCCGATGGCGTCAATCAGCGTGCCATCGAGGAACTCAAAAACACGGCGCGTGCGGCGCAGAAGTTTGGTGTGGGGGTTGTCAATGGATTTACCGGCTCAAGCATTTGGCACTTGAACTACTCGTTCCCGCCCGTTCCTCAATCCATGATCGATGCCGGATTCCAACAATTCGCCGATCGTTTCAATCCCATCCTGGATGTGTTTGCCGAATGCGGCGTGCGATTCGCGTTGGAAGTCCATCCGACAGAGATCGCCTTTGATTTGCACACGGCTCGCATGGCTCTGGATGCCTTGGACAATCGAGAGGAATTCGGCTTCAACTTTGATCCGAGCCATCTGCACTGGCAAGGTGTAGATCCCGTGGAATTCATCCGTGCATTCCCCGACCGTATTTACCACGTGCATGTCAAGGACGCGATCACCACGCTGGATGGGCGCAGCGGAATTATCGCCAGTCATTTGAACTTCGGCGATTCTCGGCGCGGATGGGATTTCAGGTCACCGGGGCGAGGTGGGGTCAACTTTGAGGAGATTGCTCGGGCTCTGAACGCCATCAACTACGCCGGGCCCCTGTCGGTTGAATGGGAGGACTGCGGAATGGAGCGTGAGTTTGGTGCGGCTGAAGCTGCCCAGTTTGTCAAACGCACTCTTTGCTTCACACCAAGCAATGTGCAATTCGACTCAGCATTTTCTGACGAATAGGATGGGTCGACAGTGGCGTTTGCCGTGCGGCGACTGTTCGTTGTTCGTACTTAGCACTAACCAAGTTCTTCCGGCATAGAAATCATAGTGAGGTAATGCCATGCAGCGACGTGTCGATGGTTCGCTCACGCGAAGAAGCTTTCTGGCTCGTTCGGCTGTCGGCGTAGCTGCTGGTTTGGCAGCGCCGGCGATTGTGACCGCCCGCAAATCCGACTCGCAGGTCATCGTCGGTGAGGGTGACTACCGCTACGAGGTACAGCACGATTGGGCGAAGTTGCCCGGACAGTTCCAATGGCAAACGACCCACAACGTTGCGCTTGATCGTGATGGGTTTCTGTACGTGATCCATGAGGGTCATGCGGGAAAGAAAGACCATCCGTCAATCTTCGTATTCGATCCCAAAGGTCAATTCGTGCGTGCCTTCGGTAGCCAATTCCAAGGGGGCGGTCACGGGATTGAAGTACGCCAGGAAGGCAACGAGCAATTTCTCTACGTCTGTGCCTATCAACAAGTCAAATCGTTCGCCAAACTCAGCCTTCAAGGCGAGACGGTTTGGCAGAAGTGGGCACCGATGCAGCCTGGGATCTATGCCGATGGAGAGGATACGAAGCCGGAAAAGAAATGGGGCCGCGATCGTTTTCTGCCGACGAACTTTGCCTTCCTAGACGATGGTGACTTCTTTCTTTCCGACGGCTATGGCTCCTATTTCATCCACCGTTATGACAAGGATGGCAATTGGAAGTCGTGTTTTGGCGGCCCCGGCGGAGGCAATGGAAAGTTCAACACGCCGCACGGTATCTGGGTCGATTCCCGTGGGGATGGAGATCCACGACTGGTCGTGACCGATCGAGCACATCACACCGTTCAGATTCTTGAGCTCGACGGTACCTATATCGAGACGCTCGAAGGCTATGGGCTGCCGGCGAACATCGACACGTTGGGCGACCTGATGTTGGTGCCCGAACTGGTTGCACGTGTCACGATTCTTGACGGTCAGAATCGTGTCGTGGTTCAGCTTGGGGACGACGGCGAGCGGATTCGCAACGACAAGGGGTTCACCATCCGGCGTGACTCGAACCAATGGAAAGCGGGCCGTTTCGTCCATCCGCATGATGCCTGCTTCGACCCGCAGGGCAATATCTTCGTGGCCGAATGGGTGGCGACAGGACGCGTGTCCAAACTGCGACGGCTAGCCTAAAATTCCCTGGCGAAAAGCTGAGTGTGCTTAAGGTTTGAGCCTGGGTAAAATAGCGGAATGAGGCAATATGTCTCATTCTCCGCGATCAAAAGGAGCCTATCGATGAAATATTGGTCGATTCCCGCCCTGCTGGCCGTCTGTTGCGTTGCCGGATGCCAAGAAAGTGCCAGTCCGAATCCCGCTGCATCTACACCTCAATCGATTGAAACCTCGATTCTTGCCGACTCGAACGAAGAGGAGAAAGATATGACCGACGAAGTCACCCAAGACATCAACCTGGAAAAGATCGAGCGGACGGACGCCGAGTGGCAAGAAATGCTGACGCCCATGCAGTACAAGGTGACGCGTAAGCACGGCACCGAACGTGCTTTTGACAATGAGTATTGGGATAACAAGAAAGAGGGAGATTATCACTGTATTTGCTGCGATCTGCCGCTGTTCGATTCGAATGACAAGTATCCGTCGGGTACGGGTTGGCCAAGCTTTGATCGGCCGATCGAAAAAAAATATGTCGGCGTGCAAGAGGACAACTCATTCTTCATGAAACGCACCGAAGTTCATTGCGTGCGGTGCCAGGCTCACCTGGGCCACGTCTTTGACGATGGGCCGGCAGAAACGACCGGTCTGCGTTACTGCATCAATTCCGCATCGTTGAACTTCAGACCTGAGGGAAAGAGAAAGAGCGACAAGCTAAAGTAGCTCCCACTGCCGCACGCGATCGGGCAAGCCGAAGCCCGCGGAACCTGCTACACTCCCGGCAACCCTGCAGGTAAATCTCCTCGCTCGTCAAAGGGAAACGGGCGAGGCTCATTCAAAACCTCAAGATCTCGATTGGATTGCGCTTCGTCCCAATATGCTTCGGAACATTCGAGTTCTGTGAGCTGAAGTGTATCTTGGATCCAGAGAATCTTGGACTCAATCGGCTTTCTCAATCCGATAGAACGCAGCACGGCTTCGAGAACCTGCTGGTCCGTGTCGTAAGCAATCGGAACCATTCCGGCCGTTGGATGGTTGGACGTTACGCAATTAGTCGTTGTCGAAACAGGATCGATCTGTTCAACGACACGACGTAGCGTGAACTCGGCGGCGCCGATGCCAGTCGCATTTCCGTGCGTCGCCTCTGTGAGACCGCGGACGACCACGTAGCGAATGCGAGGTCGTTCATCGCCGACGGCAGCGTGATCATTATGCTTACGCCCGATCACGTTTGTATCCATGCCCGTACCGCTGATATTCTTCCCGATCTCGTTGACCAGGAGGATGTCTGCATCGTCAAAAGGCAAACGTGCCATTGATCGGTCGGCCAACTTAAGTAGTTCAATCTCACGAGCCTCGAAGTCGGTCGGCGCGACGGCTTCGATCAACGCCGTTTCGTCATGAGCGTTTTCTACAATTGCCAGCCCGGCAACAATCCGGCAGCGCGTTCGCACTTCCTGGGCGACACTACGAACGATTTGGCCGAATGTGTAGTCTTGAATGGCTCCATGATAGACCTCCGCGCCATGATGCTTGCCCAATCCGATCAACATCATCTTCATCAACCCGCTCTGTAAATCGCCGGTGAAACGTGTGTGAGGTTTGATGCGATTGCAGACCAAAACATGGTCCGCCTCGGAGGCAATGCGATCAAAATGAACGGGGAATCCCTCTGCTGACTCGCAGACGACCACCGTATCCATGCTGGATCGAATGGGGCACCCACAGATGTCCTCAGTAACACCGAGCGTTTTGAGTACGCGTATTTGCCCCTCGTCCGTGCCGCCACCATGACTGCCCATCGCGGGGACAATGAATGGTTCGGCTCCGATTCCTTTTAAGTATTCCGCAGCCGCGCCCAGGATCGTTCCTATTTGATGAATGCCTCGACTTCCGGCTGTGAGCGCGACGGTTTGACCCGGTTGAATCTGATCGCGCAGCGCAAGCGTTGCAAGCTGCTGATGGACAGCAGTGCGAGCGTCCTGGATCTTCTCACAGCGAAATTTCTGTCGAACGCGAAACATGCGCGGGTGCTGGCCGATCGGCGAGCCACTTTTCGACGTAGCCATTAATCATTCACCTGGATATTGTTATTGAGCCGAGGTTCTCAAGACGATTCATACGATGACGTCGCCCTGCGCAGGCACTATCTCGTATCGGCTGATTATATCGTGGTTTGCCGGCAGGCGTCGTGTGCTTACGGGAGCTTCAAGCGTGAGTTTGCGTCGACGTCAAGCATGCTGTGGTGCAGCAAACCCAACGCGTGGGCGATGAACAAACGCCTCGGTTCGTAACGTACTGTCTCGCTTACGCTTCGGATTTTGGGCGCTCTGCTGCATGATGCTTGTACGACTTAAAAGCTGATACCAAAGGTGATAGCGTCCGAGCAAACAACACATCTCTGTCTTTGGCTGGTGGGTTTGATGGCAAAAAACAGGCGAAAGCGCACACGTCGTGTGTCGGAGTTCGAAGACGACTATCCGACTGAATCCGAAGATCGTAGACCCCGGCGTCGCCGATGGATCCGCCGTCGTACGTGGCTGATGCTGATCGGATTAGGCCTCGTCGCCAGCGTCATCATGGCCCCCATGATCGCCACGGCGCCGCCAGTGCGAGACCGTGTGATTGCCCAGTTAACGGCGGATCTTCCCATCCAGGTTGATTGTGGAAACGTCTCGCTCGCCTGGTGGTCGTCGGTTCAACTGCGAGACCTGCGCGTCCATGACACCGACGATCGTTTGATCGCTTCAGCGACCGAAATCAAAACGGATCACAGCCTGCTACAGTTGGTCAGGAATCCCCAGTCACTAGGAACAATTCACGTAACGGCACCGACTGTGACCTGCTACGTCCGAAATGGCGGCAGCAATCTTGAGGATCTCCTGGCACAGTTGCCCGAATCGGAGGAAGATCCAGCCGCGATCGATGCCCAGGTCGTGATCGAAGAGGCAACGATTCGGATCGTTGACGAGAGTCAGAACGTCGAGCATGCAATTGAAGGGCTCAATGCGGAACTTTCTGTGTCTGAGTCGACATCGGTCCAGATGCGGGCGGACGGCGTCGTTTCTTCCGAGCAGCGACGCGGTCAGTTCGTTGTCTCCGGCCGAGTCGAGTCTGCCGAAGACTCTGAACCAGTGCCAGTGGTAGCAAAGCTTCAATGCGAAGATCTTCCGATGGCAGTATTCGACACCTTGTCCCGACGATTGGGAATTGACCTCTCGGTCGCGGGTCAGGCAAGCGGACAACTCGAGGTTGATGCTTCGAACGCTCAGACGATCACAGGTGAGCTAAATGTTGCAGAACTGGAAGTTTATACCGGCATGCTTCCCGACGAGCACTTTGCGTCGCCGCAAGCTTCCCTGAAACTCGACCTGATTCAATCGGCTGGCGTGCTTGAAGTCCAGCAAATGGTTTTGGCTTTGAATCTCGCCGACGCCACACTTCGAGGCAAATTCGACCTTCGTCCGGGAGCTTCGTGGCAATCGACTTTGAGACACAGTGAGTTTCAGTGCAGTGGTCAGCTAGATGTGGCTGAATTGGCTCGAGCGATGCCCCGCACGCTCCGATTGCGGGACGGCATTCAGATGACCGACGGCTTGATCCAGTGGGACGTGTCCAATCAGGCAGAGGGCGATGCCTATCGACTCGCGGGCGAGCTGCAGACGAAGGGGATGCGAGCGATCAAGGCAGGAGAGCAAGTCGATCTGACACGTCCCATCGATGTCCAAATCCAGTTGCGTCATTCGGACGAGGCATTCGAAGTGGAACAGTTTGTCGGACGTTCGACCTTTGCCGCGTTCTCGGGCCGCGGTGACACAGACCAGGGGCAAGTTGCATTACGCGCGGACTTGAATCGACTTCGCGACGAGCTTAGCCAGTTCATCGACCTGCGCGATGTGGAGCTTGCCGGCGAACTTGAGGGACGTGTTAGTTGGCAAGCCGGTGCCGATAAAGCTGTGCTGTCGACTCAAGGAAAACTTACTGGAAGTGACGTGCGTGTCACTCTTGGACCGTCACGGCAGTACCGAGAGCCGAATTTGGATGTTCGATTCCAGAGCCAAGTTCAGCCACGTGGATCTGACGCTCGTCTGATTTCCGGATCTGTGGAGATGGCCGCCGATGACGATCGTCTATCGGCCACGATCAACCAACCCGTACGATTCAGCGACACAAAGTGGCCGTTGTCGATCCAGGTGAGTGGCGAGTTGGCGAATTGGCGGAACCGAGTACGAATGATTGGATTGGCCGAACTGCCTGCGATCAGAGGTACCTTCGACGGAACGACAGAACTGGTTGCCTCTCGTGATTCGGTCAAGTTCAGTGATGCAAAACTTCGCGTCGAGCAGCTGGATTTGATGTTGCATGATCGACGCGTACAAGAACCAAGTATCCAACTGACGTGCGACGGTGGATGGGATGGTCGCGCGAATAGGATGTTCGCGACTGACGCAGTCTTGGCGACGACAACCTTCTCAATCCGAGCCGAGCAACTGGAGATTCCGCTTTATCAGCCACTTGAGCAAGCGCGCGGTCAACTCAACTATCGAGGAGATCTGGCAAAGCTTTGGCAGTGGTCGCAGCCGCGTGGTGCCGTGGCGAGCCAACGACCGACAGGGCAAGTGGTCGGCACATTACGGATCGCACAAGGACAGGATGGCGTCCAATTTGTGACGAGCAATGACGTGCGAGACTTTTCCTGGATGGAGTTGCGGTCTACCAATACGAGTCCTCGTACCCCGACAGCCGATCGGAGATGGACAAAAGTTTGGAGCGAATCGAAGATCCGCCTGTTGGCCGACGGGACGGTGACCAACGAGGGTCGCGATATCGTCTTTCGGGACCTGCAGGCTGTGTCGGATGCGGCGAGCCTGCAACTGGAAGGATCGCTGACTGATTTGACAGGTCGGATCGGCCTGCGATTTCGGGGACGTACGCGCATGGATCTTGATCGGCTGACGCCGCGACTTCAGCCGATTTGGGGGAAGGAGCTGAGGTTGCAGGGTGTCGTTGACAAGCCGCTCGTCGTTGAGGGCTCGGTACGCGACGGAAACTCGAATTTGGATCTCAAGACCGTGTCAGTCAACAGTCGGGATGCCAGTGAGTGGTTTCCGAAGGATCTGAACGCACGAGGGGCTATCGGTTGGGATCGCGCCTATGCGTTCGGTTTTGATATCGGTCAAGCAACCGTCGATGCGCGACTGGGCAATCGAGTGCTGCAGATTCAACAGACAGAGTTACCGGTCAGCGGCGGTACCATACGACTGGCACCTCGACTTCAGTTGCGAAGCCCACTGCGGATGACGCTCAGCTCGGGCCGCGTCATTGATCAGGTTTCCATCACACCACAAATGTGTCGTGGCTGGTTAAAGTTTGTCGCTCCGCTCTTGGCTGATGTGACTCAAGCTCAAGGCAAGTTCTCGATGGACTTGGCATCGGCCAATGTCCCTCTGACGCTGCCTGACCGATCCCGCGTCGACGGCAAATTGGTTATCCACGCTGCCCGTGTTGGACCGGGGCCCACCACGCAACAGCTGCTGACCGTGATTCAGCAAATCAAGTCGATTGCCCGCCCAGGGTCGGGGCGGGTGATGGATGATAATTGGATCCAGATTCCACAGCAGGAAGTTACGTACAAGATGGCCAACCGAAGAATCAGTCACGACCAGATGACAATGATCGTCGGTGGTGTTCCCGTGCGGACTCAAGGGTGGGTCGCGCTGAATCAAAGTATGTCGCTGGTGGCCGAGGTGCCGATTCAAGAGGATTGGGTCCAAAGCAATCGGTGGCTGGCGAATCTCAAGGGGCAAACGTTGCGCATCCCCATTCGCGGAACTCTGCAAAATCCTCGACTGAACCAGAACGTGCTGCAGAATCTATCAAGCGGCGCCGTACAGAACGCCGCCGAGGGTTTTCTACAGAATGAAATGCAGCGTCAATTTAATCGTCTGTTTGAGCGCTAGGCGTTGAGACCGGAAGGCACAGGCGCCATTGGGGTAATCGTTTTTTTGGCGTCCCAGGGTAGCTCGCCGCTCGACGATTCGGATGGCCCTGGACTTCATGAGGGCCGCCGCGTTGCGGATCCGGCAAACGCGTGTGATGTCCAAGGGGCCGCTCCGACATCCATCGCATTACAGGCGTGCGAAACGCATACAATCCTCTATACTCTTGGCACCTGTGACTTAACTGCGTTTGATGAGGTGAAGCGATGCGTAACGCCACGTGTATTCCACTGATTGTTTCCTGTGTTGTCCTGGTGAATGTGGCAGGCTACAGCCAAGATTCGAGTGGAACCGTTTCGAGCGAAGCCCAGTCTGCGGCGTACCGCGTTATGTCCTTCAATATTCGATACGGGACAGCAGATGATGGACCGAACCACTGGGAGAAGCGTCAGCAGTTGGTTGTCGAGACAATCGAACGATTCGACCCCGATCTGCTGGGCACACAAGAGACTTTCCCCTTTCAAGCTCAGTATTTGCAGGAAGAACTGAAGCAGTACTCGTATGTCGGCAAGCTGCGCGAGCCGGATGAAGATGACGGCGAGCAGTGTGGCGTTTTCTTTCGCCGCGACCGATTCGTGGATCTCGAACAAGGGCATTTCTGGCTAAGCATGACGCCAGATATCCCGGGTTCGAAAGCGTGGGATTCGTCCTTGCCGCGAATGGTAAGTTGGGTCAAGCTGTTTGACCGTCGCAACGGCCGCGTGCTGTATTTCTTCAACACACACTTTGACCATCGAGGTCAGGTTGCACGAAGTGAAGGAGCCAACGTGCTGCGAACGCGGATAGCAACTGCCGTCGGTCATCCCGTGATTGTCACTGGCGACTTCAATTGCGGGGAAGACTCCAAGCCCTACCGTAACCTCGTTACCGAGAATCGGACGCAGGTCCCACTGATTGACACGCTTCGTCATATACAGCCGAGGGTGCGCGTGGGGGAGGGCACGTTCAACGGCTTCCGTGGCAGAGATAGCGGTGCTCGCATTGATTGGGTCTTGGTCTCGCCTGATTTCCAAGTTGAATCAGCCGAGATTGTGAAGCACCATCAGAATGGACGCTATCCCTCCGATCATTTCCCGGTCACCGCGGAACTTCGCTTGCGGTGACCGGGCTTGACGGCTGAACCGGTGTGATCGTCCACTCGATCTAGCGTGTCGCGGCTGGATGATGCGCCGCGACGTTTCGCGATCCGCCGAGGTAGAAGGAAGGATCGTCGATGATCCAAGGCGTCGACCAGGTTTGACCATCGTCACGGTTGCAGACGTTGAAGAAGAAAGTGCGGAACCGCTCAGCCTTGTAGCTGTACGGATACTGCGACGTCACATAGTCTTCCGCTGTGAGATTGTCGGCACCTGAACTCGCATAGTAGTGGACCATTCCGTCGGGTGTGCACGACATGCCGAGTGTCCACCAGCCGGTCTGTGTGATTTCCGGGCCCTTGAAGTCACCACCGCGGCGATTCCCACGAACGGTGAAAAAGGCTGAATCTTTCTCGTGCTGTCGATCCGTCTGACTTCGGAATTGTACGAACAGGCCGGGCCAATAGGTCTCGTTGGTGTATTCCTTCTGGTTACTTGAAAAGAACCCACGAGACTTCTTCTTTTCCGGTACCTTCCAGGCGTGAGTTGTCACGGCAATGCGGAAGCCAAACGTCGGTCCGCTACGATTTTCCCAATGCTCGAAAGGCGGCATGTAAACTCGAACGACACAGTTGGGCGACTGCGAGACCGAGACGGGGCCACCACGCAGTCGAGGGTAACAATTCACGATCAGGTCGTCTTGTTGCATTTTGTACGAGCGATTGCCGGGAATGCCGGATCGCAGCGTTCGAATCAACAAAGACGCCTTACTACCAGGTAGGCCGTCTTCGGGCGTTTCAACTTGCTTCATGTAATCTGGCTGCCCACGCTTGATGCCTTCGTACCAACGATTGTTGGCCGACTTACCAGTGGGAAAGCGTCGTTGTTCGTCAATCTCTTCGCTACTCTTTGGGAAGTTATGAACGAACGACCATCCCTCTTTCTCGAAATCATCACCGACGTTCGCAACTTTCTGCCCTGTACCGGGGATCACCGGTGCTGCGTTGGTGGGTCGTGACGATACGATGCACAAGAGAATGGCCACGGTCGACAAGAGGGATGTCTTGGTCATGTTCTTTGCCATTTGTATTGATGAATGGTTCGGACTCAGATCCTTTCCGAAATACGGGACTATTCAGCGTTTTCATCGGAATCCGTGTATCTTTCTCTCACCGATTTTTGGCACGGCCGTCAGCTTCGATTCCAGTCGTACGGTTACCGTGACCGTTCAGGTTTACCACCGGCGCGCTAGCACGACTGAAGTGGGTGCCAAAGAAGCGTGCCCGCAGCATGCAGTGCCAGCTGGCTGCGGCTATTCCGATTTAGATGCCAACGCCGATTCGTCGATTGGATCGACCATGGCAATGACCGTTTGGCCGGCCTTGGGAATCAATGGTGTATCAGCGGTCGAGACCATCAGTTGCTTCGTCTCGCTCAGCACGCCCAAGACGATTGCCGACTCGCCGTAACGGACGAGAAAGTCCTCGAATGTGAACTCGTCGGTGATCTTCGTCTTCTTCACCTGTGCGCCGATCGAAGTGCGATACGACAGATTCGAGTGTGTCGCGTCCTTATTAAACAGATAGCGTCCACGAATCTGGATCGATGCTTCGCGGCGAGCCGTGGAAACTTCTCGAAATGGTAGTTGATAGCATTGTGCTCGTCCGAACAGCGGGGCAAACTCGAGCACGGCTAGCGTGTTTAGGTCATCGTTGGGTGTCACGGCCATCAGTCGACCGATCCCGCCCAGGTCAATGTCCTCCATGTACTCCGAGACAATGCTCGCGCAGCGGGCTTCCAACCCCTGTTGCCTTGCCAGCGAGACGTGTCGGAAATTGGTATCGACAATCAGAACGGGAATTCCCTCTTCGTGAAATGCGGCGGCAACGGACAAGATCCAGTTGTCACCACCTGCAAAGAGAAGACCTTGCGGTGACTTCGCGGCAAGCCCGAGATACCTTGCCAGCGGCGCGGCCGCCAAGCCGTAAACCGTTACGGTGCCGACGATCACCAAAAACGTCAGTGGCACGATGCGATCCACACCCGATATTTCGGCCGCATGTGAGTGGTGAGCGATTTCCAACGCGAAGATCGAAGATACCGCTGCTGCGACAATGCCTCGCGGTGCAAGGAAGGCCAGAAAGATGCGTTCGTTACGCGTTAACTCTCCGCCAATTGTCGAAAAGAAGACGGACAGCGGGCGGATCACAACGATCAGCAGAACGAGGAAGGCGAGACCTCCCCAACCAAGACTGAAGATATCCTCCAGACGAATGCGAGCGGCTAACACAATGAACAGACAGGAGATCAACAGGACGCGCAGGTTCTCCTTGAATTCGACAACGTGCCGCACCGGGACCACTCGCTGATTGGCCAGTGCTACGCCGAGAATAGTGACTGTGACCAGGCCTGCTTCCGGGGCGAGACGATTGCCCAATGCAAAGGTGCCGATGGCAGCCGCAAGGAAGACCGGATTGTGAAGAAAGTCAGGAATCCAGTATCGTCGCATGAACTGCACGAGCAGAATTGCTGTGCCGATACCGAGGATCGCGCCCACCGCCAAGATTTTCGTGAGCATCCAGATCGCACTGGATTTTTCGATGATCATCACATCGAAGACCAAAACGGCCAGCACGACCCCGATTGGATCGATGACAATGCCCTCCCATTTCACAACTGAACCAATTCGTCGGTGGGGTCGGACGTGTCGCAGCAAGGGTGCGATCACCGTCGGTCCAGTCACGACCAAGATCGCTCCGATGAGGGCTGACGAATAGCGATCCATGCCCACCAGATAGTGGGCGGCGAAGCCGGCCAAGCCCCACGACACGCCGGCTCCGATGGTCACCAGTCGCAGCACGGTCTGACCCGACTCTTCCAATTCACGAAGTCGTAACGTCAGTCCGCCCTCGAACATGATGACGGCTACAGCGAGTGAAACCGCGGGAAATAGCAGATCGACCGTAATGACTTCATCCGGAATCGTCGTCCCCGGCCTCGTCGGATCGTCGCCACAAACGGCACCGACCAGAAACCCGATGGCCAGTAACAACAGAATCGACGGCAACTTTAGTCGCCAGGCTACCCATTGGGCGGCGATACCTAGGGCCAGGACTGCAGCCAGAAATGCGAGCAGGGGTTCGTTCAAGTCGTGATTCCTTGGTACAGCAAGATGTTCATTCTGCACAGCGTCGCCCATGCGATCAGATTGACAAGGTAGGCGACGGCCAAAAAGAAGGGAACTCAGGTTCGTCCAGAGTCGTCCAAGCAGGGAAATCCGTGGGATTTCGAGCTTTGCATGGTACTTACCCCCTTCAATTAGGATTTCTCAGCATGCCGCGTCACCATTCTAAGGTCATCGCTCTTCTCGCGGGGATTCTGCTTTTCACCATCGGCGTCGTCGGGCATTTGACCAACCAGGCGCGGACACAAGAAGCGGATGCCCCATCAAAAGTGTCGACGCCTACCGACGTCTTGGGTGGCCAGGAAAGATACCTAACGCACTTGAGTACCGACAAGCCGATCTACCGACCTGGCGAGACGATCTTCGTGCGAGGCGTCATCCTCCATCATGCCAGTCACAAGCCCACCGATTCCGATTTGATCGCCATGGTGCAGGTGATTGGGCCGAAGGGCGATCAGATTGCCTCGGGTTTCTCCCGATCCGAAAACAGTATCGTTGGATTCAAATGGTCGATCCCCAGCGGTCAAGCGGGTGGTGAGTACAAAGTCAAAGTCAGTTACCCGCATTATGGCCATCCTCCCGCTGAACGGAAGTTCGACATTCGCGCTTTCCGCACTCCTCGATTGAAGAGCCAGATTGAGTTCTTGCGCGATGGCTATGGTCCATCGGATCAAGTTGTGGCCACACTCAAAACGACACGCGCTGAAGGTGGTGTCCCACTTGGGGCTCCCGTGACGATTGTGGCTCGACTGGACGGACGGGAGATTTTTCGCGGCAATTCCGACATCGACGACGCCGGAAATTGCGTCGCCCGATTTAACTTACCGACGGTGATCTCACGTGGCGAAGGGACGCTGGCAATGATTATCGACGATGGTGGCGTCGTTGAAACGGCTAGCAAGACGATTCCGATCCTGTTGCAGACCGTCGATCTTCAACTCTATCCGGAAGGTGGTGACCTGGTCGCCGCCATCGAGAATCGTGTTTACTTCGAGGCGTTTGCGCCGACAGGCAAGCCGGCCGATTTGGCCGGTACGATTGTCGACGATGAGGGCAACGTGGTCGCCCAATTCCGAAGTGAGCACGAGGGACGTGGACGCTTTGACTTTACGCCTCAATTCGATCAGCGATATTTTGTACGCATTGACGAGCCGTCCGGAATCAATACCGAATACCCGCTGCCGAAGGTCAGGACTGAGGGTGTCGTGCTCAGGACCGCGAACGACATTTCGGTCGATGCAAGAATCCCTGTGCTGCTGACCACCCAAAACGCAGGTAAGTACGTCGTTACCTTGCGGAAACGCGATATTCAATTGGACTCAAGAACGGTTCAGCTGGAGGCGGGAAAAACACGACCCATCGAGCTGAAGGCTGGGGACTTGGCGGGAGTGCTGACGATTACTGTACGTGATCAGAGTCAACGTCCTCTGGCGGAACGACTGGTGTTTCGCAATCCCGAGTCGGCCTTGACTCTTCGCATCGAGGCGGATCGTGATCGATATGTTCCGGGAGGTAAGGCACGCCTGACGGTGCACGCAACCAATTCTCAAGGTCAACCAGTTCAGGCATTGGTCGGATTGACGGTGACTGACGACAGCGTGCTGGAACTGATCGAAAAGCGTGAGCAGGCGCCGCGACTACCGGCTATGGCTCTTTTGGAAAGTGACGTGCGCGAGTTGGCCGATGCTCACGTTTACCTCGATCCTGCTGACGAGTTGGCGCCGTTGGCCACTGATCTGTTATTGGGCACGCAGGGCTGGCGTCGGTTCGCGCTGGTCAATGTGCCTCAGTTCGTCAAGCAGAATGGCGAGAGTGCGTTGCGTTCGCTGGCCATGCGCGTGCCTATCGAGGCGAATTACCGTTGGGGCGGGCGTGGCGGCGTTGCTCGAGAATTTCGCAACCTCGCCGGCGAGCAAGACCTTTTCTTCGATGACGGATTCCTGGCCGAAGGCGAGCCAGAATTGGCAGCCCCGCTGGACAAAGCTGAGCCAGCCGCAGCCGCTCCACCACCCGCAGAACAGCCAGATGCCTCAGCGGACGACGAAGTCGAGGATTTCGAAGCCGCCCCGGCGGTTGAATTGATGTTGCCGCGTCGTAACAAAAAACAACGGCAGGGACGTGACGCACTCGAGCAGTTCAGGAATGCCGATGCCAGGTTCTTGGATTTGGCCGATGAGGCTTTCGTCGTGAACAACGACTTCCTTGCCGTCCGCATCTATGCCCATCAAATCCGTGATGGACGAGAGGACGGGCAACGCGTCGATTTCACCGAAACGATATTTTGGCACGCGGGGCTGCAAACCGATGCCGAAGGCCGAGCTGTGGTTGAATTCGACCTGAATGACTCGGTGACCAGCTTCCGAGTTGTGGCGGATTCCTTCTCCAGCCAGGGAGCCCTCGGAACCTCCTCGACTCAGGTCGAATCGGTCGAACCCTTCTATGCCGAACCCAAGCTCCCGCTGGAAGTCACAAGTGGCGACTTGATCCAAATTCCAATCGGCATCGTCAATTCGACAGATCAGTTGCTGGACGAAGTCGAACTGATGGTTTCTTCAACAACGTGGAAGTCAATCCAAACGGACCTGACCTCGAATCTGAGTGTGGCGCCCAACCAGCGAACACGTCGTCTGCTGGGTGTACGCGTAGGCCAGTTTCATGGAGCTGTCGACCTGACGATTAAGGCTCAGTCCGGTTCATACCAAGACGAAGTCAATCGAACGATGCGCGTGAAGCCGTTCGGATTTCCGATCGAGCAGGCCGTAGGCGGTATGCTGGCCGCGAACTCGACCGTGACGCACGAGTTTGCGATTCCTGAAGATCTCGTACCTGATAGCCTCAGCTGTCGTGTTGCCGTGCACCCGACTCCATTGGCTCGCATGACCGACGCGCTACAACGCTTGATTCAGGAGCCGAATGGATGTTTCGAACAAACCAGCTCATCGACGTTTCCGCTGGTGATGGCTCAGCAGTATTTCATGTCCCATACCGGTGTTGATCCGAGTCTCATCTCGCGAAGCGCAGAAATGCTCGACAAAGGTTATGAGCGATTGGTTGGTTTCGAGTGCAAGAGCCATGGATTTGAATGGTTTGGAAACGATCCCGGCCACGATGCACTGACCGCCTACGGTCTGCTCGAGTTTACAGAGATGTCGCGCGTTCGCGCGGTCGATCCACAGTTGCTGAGCCGCACACGTCAATGGCTGTTGGATCAGCGAGACGGCAAAGGTGGTTTCGAACGAAAGACGCATACGCTGCACACCTGGATTGCTGATCCAGAATGCGCTAACACGTACAACACATGGGCACTGCTGGAGGCCGGCGTGACGGAGGATTTGAGTGCCGAAATCGAGTTTGTGCGAAGAACCGCCGAGTCATCGTCGAACAGCTACGTGATCGCACTGGCCGCCAACGTGCTGAGTCGAGCGGGAGACGACGAAACGGCGAACCGTTTGCTCGACAAATTAGCCGGCCTTCAAAGCGACAATGGGTCGGTCGTCGGCGCGACCACCTCCGTTGTTGGTAGCGGAGGCGAATCGCTCGTTATCGAGACAACTGCACTAGCCATGACGGCATGGATGACAAACCCTGATTACACACTCCAAGTCGAAGAGGGCATCAAGTACCTGGCCGAGACCTGCAAGGCGGGACGATTTGGTTCGACCCAGTCGACGATCTTGGCTCTCCGCGCAATCGTGCAGTACGATCGGCAGCGCGCTACGCCGAAATCTCCCGGTGCCCTGCAGTTGTTCGTCGATGGTCAGAAGGTCGGCGCTCCGGTCCGCTTCAACGCCGATACGCATGGTGTTCTCGAGTTGCCGAATGCGGTCCATCTAATGACCAAGGGAACTCACTCAATTCGAGTCGAAATGAGTGACGGGTCGAGCATGCCATACACGGTTGCCCTGAATTACCACAGCACGAAACCCGACTCTTCCGCATCCTGTGATCTGGAGATCGCTACGCTGCTACGTACCACGAAAATCAAGGAAGGTGAGGTGACGGAAATCGCCACACAGGTCGTAAATAGGTCGGATAAGACCGTGCCCAACGCAGTCGCGATCGTTGGCGTTCCCGGCGGACTGGAGGTCCGACATGACCAATTGAAGGAGCTGGTTCAGGAGGGCGTTATCGCGGCTTACGAGGTGCTGGGCCGCGAACTAGTGCTGTACTGGCGATCGCTCAAGGCCAACGAAGTGGTGGATCTACCGGTCAGCGTTGTTGCCGAGATCCCCGGCCGCTTTCAGGGACCAGCCAGTAGGACATATCTCTACTACACCGACGAGTTCAAGCACTGGACGGAAGGACTCGTCGTGAGCGTGGAAGCCAAGTGACGTGAGATTGGCACGAATTTGCCACGCGGACTGTGCGGTTTCGACAGCAAACTCTCGCCCGTCTTGCGGCAGATTTGCTGAGTGTACGGCGGTTTCATAGAATCTAGCCACACGTTTTTGACTGCTTGACGCTGGATGGCGGCTTCATTGACGAGCACGATCGCCGATGTCCGAGACATCTCAAGGGAATGAGGGATTTGCAGCTCTTCTGAATCGAATCCAGCAGGGTGATGAGCAGGCAGCGGCGACGCTGGTCGAAACCTACGGTCCGTATCTGATTCGCGCGGTCCGGAGGACACTGCGAGCTGAGATTCGTAGCAAGTTCGATTCGCACGACTTTGTTCAGGCAGTATGGGCCAGTATCTTTGCCGCCCCGCAGCGGCTCACACAGATTCACCAGCCTGCGCAGCTCGTTGGTTTGCTCAATGTCATGGCGCACAACAAAGTGACCGACGAAAATCGTCGGCGAACTCAAACTCAGCGACATTCAGTACATCAGGAGCGTCAGCTGCCCAGCGATGGTGTCGCGCACGACCTGACATCGTCAATGCCAAGCCCTGTCGAGCTGGCGATCGCACATGAACAATGGGCAAAGTTGCTCGACGGTCAGCCCGATCACTATCAACAGATTGCCAAGCTGAAGTTGACAGGAAGGACAAATCGCTCAGTGGCCGCGCAACTTGGAGTGAGCGAGAAAACGGTTGGACGTGTGCTCAAACGGTTGCAGCAAGGTGCTGATGATGAGCAGTAATCTCGATTCCGTCGATCGAAATCAGTCGCGTGAGCATGCTGCGAATCTGCGCGACTTTGTCGAGCAGGAGAAGATTCGGTGGCGGCGGACAGGTTCGCCGGATGCTGCCGGGTTGTTGGCACTGCATGCATCGATTCGCAACGATCGTTCGCTCGCGATTGAGCTGGCCTATGAAGACTACTGCATCCGACTTGACAACGGTGAAGAGGTTGACCCCCACATCTTCTGTCAACGCTTTCCGTGGTTG
>CAJHYQ010001168.1_pt1 | contig 39205 bp, 27 predicted proteins | sample 9198721 | NCBI WGS metagenome assembly CAJHYQ01 (sample SAMEA7708357, study PRJEB35096) | sediment metagenome | biome: marine neritic benthic zone biome [ENVO:01000025]; feature: sediment [ENVO:00002007]; material: shallow marine sediment [ENVO:03000034] sea grass bed [ENVO_01000059] ... | reverse complement strand
CCGAGTCGTAGCTGGAGGCCAACTCCAACACCGCGATGCAAGCGTATTCAGTTCGAGCTGAAATGTGCATGGTCACCCAGTTCCCTAGTCATCGAGTGAATGCAAGCCGCATTCTGTTTTCTCCGTACCGCTCCAGCGGCCAGCTCGCTCGTCCTCGCCGAACAACACCGCGCGCGTGCACGGCCAACAACCGATGCTTGTGTAGCCTTGATCATGCAATGGGTTGTACGGAATCTCGTGATCCAAGATGAGTTGCCAGACTTGGCCCTTGGTCCAGTTGGCCAGCGGATTGATTTTGACCAGGCTGAATTTCTTATCCCATCCAACGATGGACGACTCGGCACGGTCTGGACTCTGGTCTCGTCGAATCGCGCTGATCCAAGCTTTCTTGCCACGTATCGCTTGATGCAGCACTTTGATCTTTCGATCAAAACAGCACTGATTCGGATTCGTCGTGTAGACCGGTCCTCCATGTTGCTGCTCGTACTGTTCCACCGTTAACTCGGGCCGCATCAATTCGACCTCGACCCCATACCGCTCAACGATTTGCTCCCTCAACTCAAGTGTCTCTTTGAACTGATATCCCGTGTCGAGGTTAAAGATGTGAGTCTGGGGGCCGACTTCCGACAGCATGTGGATCAGCGTCATGCCTTCCGGACCAAATGCGGTCGCCATCGTCAACCCGTCGCCAAAGCGCTCGACCGCCCACCGGACGATCTCCTGCGGGGTCGCCGTTTCCAACTCATCACTGCGCTCAGCTAGCTCGGCCAGGAACGCCTCGCTGGGCTCGGTCTGAGACTTATTTTCGTCGGCCGTCGTGGTCATGACTGTGAATGCTATTAATGTTGATCAACTAGGTCAAGTATCGGCAGGGCGAATGCCTCAGCTTGACTCGACAATCGGCTTGCGGTTCGAGACTCGCCGCTGGAGACGGAAGGCTTCAGACGGGCGAGCCTTCTGCGGACTGGGAGACTGATACTCAAGGCCCTGTGCCGTCAGCCTCCCGTCTTGACGTCCGTGCTGCCGCCGGTCACCATCGATCCGCAGTTCTGCTTACACTTCTAGCTATCTGAGCGAGGCAGGCGATGGCGAGCGAGCGGACATATCTGGCGGTTGATCTGGGCGCGTCGAGTGGTCGCGTGCTAGCGGGGAAATTCGATGGATCGCGTCTCACATTAGAGGAGACGTTTCGATTTCCAAATGGTCCGGTGCGTGCCGGCGGTCATTCGTATTGGGATCTGTTGCGTCTCTGGTCGGACATTCAGACGGGACTACGTTCCGCGGCGCAGGCCGGTAGCGATATTGTCAGCCTAGGTGTGGATACCTGGGGAGTCGATTTTGCCTTGCTGGGTCGCAACGACGAATTGTTGGGCAACCCTTATCACTACCGTGATCCACACACGCGGGGAATGATGGAGGAAGTCCTGCAGATGGTCGGACGCGAAGTGATCTTCGCGGAAACCGGTTTGCAGTTCATGGAGATCAATACGCTGTATCAGCTCTACGCGATGAGCAAGGTGCAGTCATCTCTGCTTGAGGCGGCGCAAACATTCTTCATGATGCCCGACCTATTTCACTGGTTGTTGACGGGCGAGAAAGCGAATGAATTCACAGATGCCTCGACCAGTCAGTTTCTCAATCCAAGCTCGCGTCAGTGGTCACGTGACCTCCTGCAGCGGCTTTCCATTCCGACCGACATGCTGCAGTCGATCATCAACCCTGGAACGGACCTGGGGCCGTTGCGAGGCGAGGTGGCAAAAGAGACCGGTTTAGCTTCGGTCAAGGTGGTCGTGCCGGGCACTCATGACACGGCAAGTGCTGTGATGGCCGTGCCGGCGGCAGGCGAGCCGGGTCAGCGTCCCGATTGGTGCTATATCAGCAGTGGGACGTGGTCGCTCATGGGCGCTGAGGTGGCCGAGCCAAATGTCAGCGACGCTTGTCGCGAGTTGAACTTCACCAACGAAGGCGGCGTGGGCGGCACCATTCGGCTGCTCAAGAATATTACCGGCTTGTGGTTAGTGCAGGAGTGCCGTCGTGTCTGGGCGCTGGAGGGCCGGGATTTCGATTGGAATCAACTGACCGAAATGGCCGATCAGGCTCCGCCCCTGAAAGCACTGATCAATCCCGATGACCCCTGTTTCCTCGCACCGGACAACATGGCCGATGCGATTCGATCGTTCTGTCAACGGACCGGGCAGCCGGTCCCCAGTAGCGAAGGCGAGATCATTCGATGTGCGCTGGAGAGCCTCGCGCTGCGCTGTCGTGTTGTCTTTGATTGGCTGCAACGTTTGACGGGTACAACGGTCAACGTGGTGCACATTGTGGGCGGTGGAACTCAGAATCGGCAGCTCTGTCAGATGACCGCGGATGCCTGCAACTGTGTGGTGTTGGCCGGTCCGGTCGAAGCGACCGCGATCGGCAACGTGATGGTCCAGGCGATTGCCGACGGACAGGTCGAGTCGGTTCAACAGGCGCGACAGGTCATTGCCAATAGCTTCCCGCTAGATCGCTACGAGCCAGGCGATCCCCGGCAGTGGGAAGACGCCTTTGGGCGATTTCAGCAGTTGACCCAAAGTTGATGTGAACGACCCAATCCAGTCCGATTCAGGGTCAACGCCCCGCAACGTGATCACCTGAACGCGACGGCCTACCTTGGTTTGCTGGGTGGCTCCTCGTCCGTCGCTGGCGGAGCCGATACCTCCGTCTCCGTCTCGGCCACCTCGTCGCTGGGCTCGAGTTCACTGCCGTCATACTCGTCGACGCCCGAGACATCCAAATCATCGCTCAGGTTCTCGCCGCCGAGCAAATAGATTTCACCATGTAATCCGTCTTGTTCGGCGCGGATTTCGTGGTGCCGGACAAGTTCCAGGACGGCAAGAAAGACGCCGATCAGCGCCGACTTATGCATTCCGACCTGAAACATATCCGAGAAGGCGATCTGACCATCCGCTCGTAGCTTTTGGTGGATCTGCTGCATGTAGACCTGGATGGGGGTGTCGTCGTAGACAATGTTGGCCGGTTGCGTAACCTCGCTCGCCCGAATCACACGCCCCAGGGCACTGACCAGGTCCCACAGTTCGACTTCATGAATGGGCTGTTCGGCGGGGTCCACCGTGCGTGGTGGCAAGTCATTCGCCAAACGCGTGAAACATCGCGACCAACTGCGGCCTCGTTCTTCCAGGATACTGGCCGCATCCTTGTACTGTTTGTATTGCAGCAGCTGTTGAACCAGCTCTTCGCGCGGATCGTCCAACGTCTGGTCTTCTTCGTCGTCGGCGTTGGGCAGTACCAGTTTGGATTTGATCTCGATCAACAGACTTGCCATCTCCAGAAAGTCCCCGACGGCGTTGACGTCCAATTGTTCGAGGACGGCGAGATGGTCGAGATACTGTTCGGTGATTTGTGCGATGGCAATGTTCTGGATATCGAGCTCGTGCTTGCGCACCAGGTACAGCAGCAGGTCGACAGGACCTCGGAAAATATCAAGATCGACGCGGAATAACATGGACTCGGATGGGGCCGCGGCAGGAAGGTCGGGCGGTGATAAGTTGGCAAGGGACGTGTCAGGCGGGGCCGGTGTGGATTGGACGGGTGCCTCGCCAGCGGTGGTCGGTCGATCGTCCGACGAGGTGGATGAGGTGATATCCTCGCTTGGCAGGGTCGATCGAGCCGCACTATTCATGTTCGTCCTAAAATCTGTGTGAACTTGAGCCGCGTTATTGTTTCATTCTATCCGGGCGAGCGGAGCGTCAACCAGTTGAAGCATGTGTGGCGGGCGTTCGCGTGGTCGCCACAACTTCGCCGCCTTGTGGAGCCGGATTCCGCCGACTATCATGCTCGTTTGCCCTAACACGTTGAGAGGCCAGCAGATCCGATGCGTCATGTCCTTTCCGCCGTCGTCCAAAACGTCCCCGGCGTTCTGGCCCACATCAGCGGCATGCTAGCGTCTCGCGGCTACAACATCGATTCCTTAGCCGTCGGTGAGACTGAGGATCCACGGCTCTCGAGAATGACCTTTGTGGTCGTGGGCGACGACCGCGTTTTGGAGCAGATTCGCAAGCAGCTGGAAAAAATCGTCACCGTGGTCAAGGTGGTCGACATCAGCTCGCAGAACTATGTCGAACGCGATCTGATGCTGTTGAAAGTCAAATCGCCACCCGGTGGCCGGCGAAGTGAGATCCGAGAGCTGACCGAGATCTTTCGCGGACGCATCGTGGATGTCGGCCCGGACGAGGTGATGATCGAGATCTCAGGTCGTGAGACGAAGATCGAGGCTTTCATCGATCGCATGCGGCCTTTCGGCATCACCGAACTGGTTCGCTCAGGACGGATCGCCATGGTGCGCAGTGGATCGGTGCGGCCCGACGCCAGCGGCGCGACTCCGCCTCAAGAGGGCTCGCTTCGCAAATACCCGACCAAGCAGAAGTGAGCACCGTTTCGTTTTGTTTCTCGTTTAACTCAGATTCCGTGAGGTAAACCGGTATGCCGGCGAAAATCTACTACGACAAAGATGCCGATCTATCGCATCTGAAGGACAAGACGATTGCGATTCTGGGTTATGGATCCCAAGGACACGCTCAAGCGCAGAACTTGCGGGACAGTGGGCTCAACGTGATCGTCGGCCAGCGGCCCGGCAGCCCGAACTACGACTTGGCGGTGAGTCATGGATTTGAGCCGGTTTCGGCTGCGGAAGCGGCCAAGCAGGCGGACCTCATCAATATTCTGCTGCCCGATGAAGTGCAGGGCGACATCTATCGCGATCAGATCCGAGATCAGCTTTCGCCGGGCAACGTCTTAATGTGCTCGCACGGATTCAACATCCACTTTGGACAAGTTGTGCCGCCTGAGGGCGTCGACGCCTTGCTGGTCGCCCCGAAGGGTCCCGGTCATTTGGTGCGTAGCGAATTCGAAAAGGGCGGCGGAGTTCCGTGCCTGATTGCGGTTGAAGGCAGCAATGTCGAACAATCACGTCAACTCGGCCTGGCCTACGCGAAAGGTATCGGTGGTACACGTGCCGGCGTGATTGAAACCTCGATTGCCGAAGAGACCGAAACGGATCTATTCGGCGAGCAGGTCGTGCTTTGTGGCGGAGTCAGTGAGCTGGTGAAGGCCGGGTTCGAAACACTGGTCGAAGCCGGCTATCAGCCAGAGATGGCTTACTTCGAATGTCTCCATGAGCTGAAGTTGATTGTCGACCTGTTCTACCAGGGCGGACTCAACTACATGCGCTACAGTGTGTCGAATACCGCTGAATACGGTGACTACACTCGTGGGCCGCGGATTGTCAACGAACAAACTCGAGAGGAAATGAAGAAGATCTTGCAAGAGATCCAGACGGGCGAGTTCGCACGACAATGGATCCTCGAGAACAAGGCGGGCGCGCCCGGGTTTAAGGCCATGCGGCGACGCGATCGCCAGCTGCAACTAGAACAGGTTGGCCTCGAGTTGCGACGCTTGATGTCCTGGATCGACGCCAAGGAGGTATAGGAGCGGCGTGCTGCTAACGCTGATGAGTTCTCGGTGCTTACTCGGATCGAACCTAACTAGATCCAATGCCTTCAACTGATCCATTTGCTTCGCAGTCACGACGCATCACCGCCGTTCTCATTGGAGCCCTTTTAGTTTGGGGCATCTATCTTGCGATTGGTGCAACAGGTTTGTTCACCGACGAGGGGCTCTTTGACCTGCGACGCAGTGTGATCGTGCTCGTGTGCTCAGCCGCTTTCTTAGGCTCATGGCTGATCATCCTGCGGTTTCGCGGCGCCAGCAATTCCGAGTCGAAGATCAATTGGCCTAGTATCATCAGTTTCTGCATGATGCTGATGGCCTACGCGCTTTGGTTGGCAGCGCATCTGTTCTGGCAGGACGGTTCCGGCGCTTGGTGGACCATGATGCTGGGCTGGTCATCACTGTTCTGTTTTGGGTGTTCTTCCATCATGGCCTTGATCGGTGCCAGTGACCCTCGCTCACGTCGGGGCAAATTGCTGGGTGTCGTGACTCTGGTGCTTCTGTTGATCGCAGCCGGCCTGTTCGCGTGGCAGGTCGGTAGTCACGCATAAACCAGCAGGCTATGTGTTGTGTGCGGGGTGTTAGTGCGGGGCAAATAGTCTTTCTTTATGTTGGCGCTCCCAGAGAACGCCGGTGCTGCCCACACTGTCAGGCTGTACTCCGCGCTGCGAACGTCTAGAATTCCTACGGCACACTGCCCAGGAGGACTCAATGACGCAAAACACTAATCAGTTTGGGCTGGGTATTTCGATCGGACAGTATCTCATTCGGCGTTTGAATGACTACGGAATCTCCGATGTGTTTGGAATACCAGGCGACTACGTGTTGTCTTTCTACACACAACTTGAGCAAAGCGACGTCAATGTGGTCGGATGCACGCGTGAAGATTGTGCCGGTTTTGCTGCCGACGCGTATGCACGTGTTCACGGCATGGGAGTGGTGTGTATTACGTATTGCGTCGGTGGTTTAAGTGTCTGTAATTCGGTTGCCGGAGCGTATGCCGAAAAGTCGCCGGTCGTTGTGATCAGCGGCTCGCCCGGAATGCGCGAACGATCGAGTAATCCGTTGCTACATCATATGGTGCGAGATTTTCGCACGCAGATGGATGTATTCGAGCGTCTTTGTGTGGCCGGCACGGAATTGTCAGATCCGGTATCCGCCTTTCGCGAGATCGACCGCGTGCTGGATGCCTGCTATCGTTTCAAGCGACCGGTGCACATCGAGATCCCGCGTGACATGGTGGATGTCGTTCCTCAGATTGGACACTCCTACCGGCAGCCTGAATTCCGGAGCGATCCCAACGCTCTGCACGAGGCGGTTGAAGAGGCACGTCGCCTGTTGAATGACTGCCAGAGCCCACTGATCCTAGCCGGTGTTGAAATCCATCGCTTCGGACTTCAAGACCAGTTGCTGTCGCTCGCCGAGAAGACTCAGATTCCGATTGCCGCGACGGTCTTAGGCAAAAGCGTCGTTCGTGAGACTCATCCGCTGTATGTCGGCTTGTACGAGGGAGCGATGGGCAAGCAGCAGGTGACGTCGTTTGTCGAAGACAGTGATTGTTTGCTGATGCTAGGAACATTCATGACCGACATCAACCTGGGGATTTTCACGGCCGACATTGATCCGGGCAAATGTGTCTATGCGACCAGCGAGCAGCTACGAATTCGTCACCACCACTATGCACAAGTTCAATTGAAGGACTTTCTTGATGCGCTGACGTCGTCGGCGCTCGCTCCCGTCAGACGTGAGATCCCGCTCGAATTGCGCACCGAGACATCTGCCTTCGAGCTGAATGCGGAGGAGCAGATTACCGTGAGTCGCTTATTCCATCGACTGAATGAGCAGCTGGACGAGCGGACAATTGTCATCGCCGATATCGGTGATTCGCTATTCGGCGCAACCGAGTTGGTGATTCGCGGCCGTACTGAATTCCTCAGTCCGGCGTACTACACCTCAATGGGCTTTTCGGTTCCGGCGGCACTTGGTGCGCAATTCGGTCGACGCGATTCACGCGTTGTCGTCGTCTGTGGGGATGGCGCTTTTCAAATGACCGGGCAGGAATTCTCCACGCTCGTGCGACACCAATTCGATGCGGTCGTGATCGTGTTGGACAACGGTGGCTACGGTACCGAGCGGCGACTGCACGAGGGGCAATGGGAATTCAATGACGTCCAGCGCTGGAACTATAGCCGACTGCCCGAAGTCTACGGTGGCGGCCGCGGCTATGAGGTTCGCACCGAGGGCGAGTTCGATGCGGCGTTGAATTCGGCCTGGGAGGATCGATCGGGGCCAAGTCTGATTCAGGTCCACATCGGCGAAAATGATCACAGCCGCGCGCTCATGCGACTTTCGGAACGGCTCTCATCTCGAGTCTAGAGCCAGCAGGCCGAGGGGGCGAGACGCTTTTCGCGCGGCACGCGCAAAGCCCCGTCCCCTTTTTCGGGCGCATTTGGTCTAATTGTAGGTCCTCAACCGCCTTCACGCCTGCGGAGATCTCACGGATGCAATTGCGCTTCATTCTGTTGCTCGCTTTCTTAATGGGTGGCCTGACCATCGCAAGCGTCTCCCCTGTTCAAGCGCAGGCGGAAGTTCAGCCGGAAGTGGAATCGCTCGACCTCACAGTGTTGTCCCAAGCGTCCACCGCAACTCACTTAAGGCTGACGGACGAGCAGCGAGTGAAACTGGCGGAACTGTTGCAGCGACGTGTCGATGCGATGGCCAACAACGATGAGGCCGCTCGACAGGAACAGATGATTGCAATTCAGACCGAAACGCAGCAATTGCTCACGGCCGAGCAGCTCGAGGCCTATCGCGCCTTGCCCGGCAATGCTTCTTTAACCTTCAACTTTCGTGAGCAAAAATGGATCGACGTGCTCGAATGGTTTGCTCGCCAGGCCGGACTCTCACTCGTGGTCAACGAACCACCACCAGGTACGTTCACCTACAGCGACACCAAATCGTATACGCCGATCGAGGCGCTCGATTTGCTCAATGGTGTCCTGACGACTCGCGGCTTTACCCTGATCCGACGTGATCGATTGTTGGTCTGTGCTGACATTTCAAAAGGCATTCCAACCGGCTTGATACCACGCGTTCGTTTAGAAGATCTCGATCAGTACGGCAATTTCGAGCTGATCCAAGTCATGTTTCCTTTGGGTGCCAGACCCGCCCAGGGTGTATCAGACGAAATCGCACCTCTGTTGGGTCAGTTTGGCACGGCGACCGTACTCAGTCAGACCAAGCAGATCCTGGTCAACACCACGGCTGGGAAGATGCGCGCGGTCAGCGCCGTGATTGCATCGATCCCCGAACCTCGACCTGCTGAGCGACCTAAGCCCAAGGTCGCGCCGCAGCCCGAGTTGGCCATCTATTCGGTTGACGCGATCGACCCTGAAGTTGCCGTCAAGACACTTAACGAAATGTTTGCCGACGCCAAGTTCACCTACGATCAACGAGCGGGTCAGATCAATGCGTTTGCGAAACCCGGCGTGCAGACCGCCATCAAGAAGCTGTTGGACAAGATGGCCGAGCAAGCAACCAGTGACCGTCAACGAGTGCTGGAGACTTATCCGCTCAACCATCCTGATCCAGAGAAATTGATGGAACAGGTCAGCCTGGTCGTTCCCGACGCCTCGGTGTCTGTGGGAACCGATCCCTTGCGCTTGATTGTGTTCGCTGAGAAGGTCGAACATCAGAACATCGCCGAGACTTTGGCAAAGCTCGACGCAGCGGAAGAGGAGCTATTGGATCGCGTGGCGGTGGTATACGAGCTGAACCACGTCGCGGTTGACTCGGCCACCGAAGCCGTTGGCACGCTGTTCCCTCGCGTCGACGTTGTGGCCGACGCCGATACGCGTCGAGTCATCGTCGTGGGAACGGCCGCCCAGCAGGCAGCCGTCAAGCAATTGCTGGATCGGGTCGACGCGGTCGACGGTCAGCAGCGTCAACTGCACACGTATCAGCTCGATCGGAACGTCGTACGGCAAATCGATTCTGTGCTGAAGCCCCTCGTACCAAACGCTCAAGTAAACCTCGAAGCTGAAACGAATCGTTTGATTGTGATTGCCAGTGATGGCGACCACGAAACCGTGCGGCGGATCGTCAAGCAGCTTAACGAGAACGCCACGCCCGTGCCTTCCAAACGCCTCCAGATCTATCGGCGTGCGGATCGACAGCTTCAGCAATTTCTGTCGACCTACCGATCTTTGGCTCCAGATCTGGAGAATATCACCGTCAACGAAGACGAAGCGTCAGGATCACTTCGCGTCCTGGCCACCGATCAGCAGCATGAGCGGATTGGTCAACTCTTGGCAGACATCCAGCAGCAAATGCCAGAGGAACCCAAGCAGTTGCGAGCCTATGAATTGAGCGACTCGCTCGTCAAGAGTCTTCGCACCTTGCGGGAGCAACTGGCACCAGAACTTTCGGGCATTCAGATCACGCCGCGCGCTGACGGTCGGGGTGTGATTGTGGTTGGCACGGAGCAGGAACACGTCGCCGTCTCCAGATTTCTAAAAGATCTGCAAGCGACATTACCGGACGAGTCGGCACGAATTCGCATGTTTCCGGTCACACCGTCCCAGCGAAAGCGCTTCTTGTCGCTTTTGCCTTCTCTGCAGGACGAGTTGGGCCGCCTGCGAATCATCGAGGATGCAAAGACCAGCGAGCTAACCATCTGGGCGACGGACTGGCAAGCAGCCGCGACACAGCAAATCCTTGATACCTTGAAGCAGTCAAGCTCGAGCCCGGTCAATCAACTAGTGGCCTATCCATTGCGGCATGTTCAAGCTGAAGCCGTCGTCACCATTCTGCAAGAGTTGTATCCCGAGACAAGAATCGTGACCGACATCCCGAATCGTCGCGTGTTGGTCTGGACGGATGCGGACGAGCATCAGCAAATCGAGCAAGCGATTAAGCAATTGGATGCTCCAAATGCTGCTGGCATCCGCAAAATGGCTTACTACAAACTCGGCGAGATCAAAGTTGACGAAGTTCTGGAGCTGTTTCAGCAGTTACTTCCCGAGATGTCTTTGGTTTCAGATGACAAGACGAACTCGATCGTGGCCTGGGGTTCGGCGGACGATCATCAAACGTTGTCCAAGACCGTGCAGGAAGTGCGAACGCAAGGGGGGACCGACGATCCTCGCTCGGTCATTAGCTACCCATGCGGAGCACGGGACGTAAAAGATGTCCGGCGGTTGGTTGGCGAGTTAGTACCGGCCGCTCGTCTTGTCGCGGACCCTGAAAATCGAGCGCTCGTGGTTTGGGCGTCAGCGGATGACCACCAAACGATTCGCGAGGCAATCTCACGCATGACGCGCGCGGACGATGGGGCCGATGGACAGCTGCGTGTGTATTCGGTGTCACGAATCGACGCATCGGACTTGTTGCCGATCCTCAAGACGACCGTTCCTTCGGCTCAGCTGACCGCGTCCGCCGATGAACGACAAGTGCTGGTGTGGGCCACCGCCTCGGATCATGAAAAGCTCGGTAGCGCGATTCGCCAGATCGAGGCGGGGCAGGGGATCCAACCAGACAGCTACGTACGAATCTATCGTGCGCATCCCGAAGTGACGCAAAAGATTCGCGATCTCGTTTCCGAAATCGATTTGAATGTCAGAATCCTCTCCGGCGGCCCTCGCGGCCAGCTGTCAGTCTGGGCGTCAAAGGCGGATCACAGACGGCTGACTGACATGATTGACGATCTGAAACAGCAGTTGGACAGCGCTCCGCTGCAATTTGCCGGCTACGCGTTGGGCAAACTGACAACGGCCGAGGCCCGTCGTTACATCTCAGCCGCCGTCCCCGACGCGCAGTTCCTCGAGTCGACGGACCGAAGTCGGCTGCTCGTCCGAGCTCGGCCAGAGGATCATGCGATCATCAAGGCCACGCTCAGTGAACTTCAGGAAGTCAAAAGCAACGAGCAACCACTGGAGTTACGCGTCTATCCACTTGACGACAACGACCCCGATCAAATCGCTTCGCTCCTGGATCGATCACTTACGGAAGGGCTTTCGTTGATCAAAGATGCAAATCGCAAAACACTGATCGTTCGCACCACGGCCGAGCGGCACGAGGCGTTGCAGGCAGCGATCGAGGAGCTGATCAACGAGCTACCCGCGACGCCGGAACGAACTTCTCGTGTTTATCGCTTCAAGAACGCGGATCCCGAATCGGTTGAGGAGTCGTTGGATGACCTCATTCCACGGGCCAGGTTCGCGATCGATGAGGCGACGGGCAGTCTGATTGCTACCGCCTTACCCGAAGAACATCAACGCATAGAGCAGGTCGTCCAGCAACTTGACATGCCCATCAACGAAGCGGGAAGAACAGCAGTCTATCGGTTCAAGCGAGCCGACCCGAGCGGCGCGAGTGAGCTGCTAAAACAGCTACTGCCCAGGGCCATTGTGGCGGTAGACAACGGCAGTCGTGCACTGCTCGTGAAGGCCAGTGAAGCCGAACATCAGCGCATCGAGGAAATCGTCCAGCAACTGGACGCGTCGGAACAGGCCGCTCGAAACTCTCGTGTTTACCGATTTCGCTTTGCGGATGTTGAAGCCGCCAGGACCGCGCTTGAGGCTCTCTTGCCCGATGCCATCATCGCTGCCGACACGACAAGTCGCGCCTTGGTCGCGACAGCATCTGATGAAGATCACCAACAAATCGCTGCGACCGTTGAGCAACTCGATGTGCAGCGTGACGATCCCACCGTGACACGTGTCTATCCATTCCAATTTGGCGATGTCACCGCGGCGCAGCAGGTCCTGACCGCACTGTTACCGAACGCGTCAATTGCCATCGACACTGAGAATCGCATCCTAGTCGCCTCCGCGACCGTCGCAGAGCATGAGAAGATCAACGCCACAGTACAGCAGATGGATTCCCGGAACGATCAACAGCTCACGCTGCAGGCATACTCCGTCACGAACGCAGATGCCGATTCGATTTACCGGACGCTCAGCCGAATGTATGACGACAACCGACGCGTCTCGATCTCACTGGACCAAGAGAACAACGCGATCTTGGCCAAGGCATCTGCCGAAGAGCATGGCACGATTGGTCAGATCGTAGCGCGCATGGATAATGCTCGCTCCATCAACGGCGAGCGAAGTCTTAAGGTATACACGGTCCAGGGTGCAACCGACGAGTCTTTCGTGGAGACGATTCGATCACTGGTCGATGGACAGCGACGGCAGGTCGAACTGTCCTTCAATGAGCAGTCGCGTCAGCTGGTCGCTTTGGCAACCGACCGACAACACGAGTTGATCCAAGCCGCCATTGACCAGATGCGTCGCGACGAACTGTTGGTCGAGGTGTTCTCGCTGCAAGCGGCAGATCCGTTCGCCGTCGAAACTGCCATCGAAGACCTCTACGAGAACGAGCTCGACCCGCCCGTTGCCAATGGCGACATCGAAACACAACAGTTGTTCGTACGCGGCAACAAGGCTCAGTTGGAAGATATCCGAAAACTGCTGATCAAGATGGGTGAAGTGCCGGCCGACGCACAGACGCAGAAAGGGATTCGCGTGATTCCTTTCCGTGGCGATGTCGACAACGCCGTGCAGCAACTCCAGGACGTATGGCCCAAGTTGCGTCAAAACAAATTGGAAGTCATCCGACTGCAAACGCCGACGCAAATCGAGCAACCTGCCGTCGAAGCTCCAGCCGATACCCAGCCAGACCAGGAAGATGTACGAGACGAACCGGATGCTGATCAGGATGCCCGGACAAAATCAACGGTTGATACCCACTTGATCGCCGCCGTCGACTCGAGTGCGCAGGATGATCAACCGTCCACGACGCCAGCCAGCAATCAACCGTCGATCATCATGATCCCCGGAACCGGTTCGATTACTGTGATGTCGCAAGACGAAGAAGCGTTGGACCAAGTGCAAGCGCTACTGGCGACATTGGCCCGACAGACAATGGCCGACAATAGCGCCGGTAACTTTGCCGTCTTTCTGCTCCGCAACGCCGGTGCCCGAACGGTCGCTAAACTGTTAGATGATCTGTTCGACAAAATGCCGCTTACCACTCGTGCTACTTTGGGCAGAGCCAGTATCGTGGCCGATCAGCGTCTCAATGCGCTTGTCGTGCATGGCCGCCCCGCCGATCGACGCGTCATCGCGGAATTACTCAAAGTCCTCGACTCAACCAGCGTCCCTGATTCACTTGCCAACGCCCGGCCGCAAATCGTGTCGTTAGAATATGCCGATGCTCGACGGATTCTCGATATTCTCAGCGGTGTCTACGAAACGCAACTCAGGGCAGGTGGCAACCGTCCCGAGATCTCGATTCCCGAAGGTATCTCGTCCGAAGTCGCCTCGGTACTAGAACAGATTAACGCCGCCTCCTCCGGACCGCTGCTCACGTTGAAAGTCGATGCGGTGACCAACTCGATCGTGATCTTGGCTCCGCGGCAACTTACGCAGGAAGTCGAAGCTTTGATCCGCCAACTTGATCGGCAGGCGCTGCAGCACGATGCGCGCGACATTGGCATCATTTCCCTCAAGTCGACAAATGTTTCGCAGATCGAAGAAGCCTTGAACGAAATCCTCGAGAGCAGTCAGTGAATTCACGGCTCGCTACTGGCTGATTAAATGGGCTGATCGTAAAGCGATAAATTTTCGTCGTGGTCGTTCTTTTTGTTGAGGATCTTTGCAGTCTGTTGCGCGCTTAGGCATTCTTTGGTCCCATATCCGTTTGGATTTGAGCACCGGAATCTCATCAACAACAATCGCCTCACGGCATATCTGCGCACGCTCAAGCCGCATCATGTAAAGCGCAAAATGCGAAATGAAAAGCGCGAAAAAAGTAGTCGGCGTCGCGGTCGCCAACGGCGTAAACGCTAGCGCCCACCGAGGTTGACAATTCGAAGGTGGTGCACTACGGTGCGCTACTGAAGGGACAATTTCCCTTCGCCTACCGATACATCCTTCCTTGTTCCCGCCAACTACCTTTCGATTGTGCCCGCGAAAAAGCGATCGAAGGGGTCCACGTGCGAAGCGCGGCTTTCCTCGGTTCTCGCGATTACACCATGGTTCAATTTCCGGAATCGGCGCTGACATCTTTGGGGGATCCACCCAAGCCGCAGCCACCGAGTCATTCGGTTGTGTTGTCGATGCGTGAGCTGCAGCGCGCAAGGATTTTGTTGTCGGAGGGCTGCGGCTACGATCAGGTTGCAGACGAGGTGGGACTCGCTTCGGCAGATGCTGCTCTACTAGCGATTGCAAACACGCTTGGCCTGTCAACAGAGGACGTGACCAAGATTTCGGTCGATCACGAGACGATTGCGTCGTTCCCCACCAAGTTTGTTCATCGCTATCGTGTCTTTCCGCTTGCCCAGCATGGTGGCTCACTCCATCTGCTAACAAGTGATCCCTTTGATTTGCACGCGATTGATGCGGTGAGTGCTGCGCTGGGGCAATGTGTCGTGCCGGTGTTGGCGATGCCGGACGACCTGGAGAAGCTGATCAAGACGCACTTGGGAGTTGGCGCCGAGACGGTCGATGATTTGATCGCACAGTCGGATGACGACGTCGAGATGTTGGACGATGTGCAGTTTGACGACAGCGAAGCCTCCGAGATGGCGCAAGAGGCGTCCGTTGTCCGACTGGTGAACGAGATCTTAGCTGAAGCGGTCCTTGCTGGTGCCAGCGACATCCACATCGAAGCTCAAGAGTCGGGCATCAAGATCCGGTATCGAGTCGACGGTGTGTTGCAGCGACAACCAACGCCGCCAGAGATGAATCGATTCCACGCGGCCATCGTCAGTCGACTGAAAATCATGTCGAAGATGAACATTGCGGAAAAGCGTGTTCCGCAAGACGGACGCATCAAGTTGCGGGTGGCAGGTCGCGAGGTTGACGTGCGTGTTTCGGTCATCCCGATGCTTTACGGCGAAGGAATCGTGATGCGCGTTCTCGACAAGGATCGCATGCGTTTCTCGCTCTGCGACATCGGTATGCCGCGTGAGGTTTACGAGTCGTTTCAACAGCTCATTCGTTTGCCACACGGCATCATTCTGGTGACGGGACCGACCGGTTCGGGTAAGACAACAACGCTCTACAGCGCGTTGAATGAAATCAAAAACGAAGACACAAAGATCATTACGACCGAGGATCCGATCGAGTACCAGCTGGAAGGTATTAATCAGATTCAGGTCAACACGAAGGTTGGACTCACGTTCGCCGCCAGTCTTCGCAGCATTCTGAGGCACGACCCAGATGTGGTCTTGATCGGCGAAATTCGAGACCTCGAGACTGCAGAAAACGCGACCCAGGCGTCGTTAACGGGGCACTTAGTTTTCAGCACCTTACATACCAACGATTCGTCCGGCGCCTTTATGCGTTTGTGCGACATGGGTGTTGAACCGTTCTTGGTTAGCAGTACGGTCGAAGGAGTGATGGCCCAGCGACTCGTGAGGACACTGTGCCCAGCATGTCGCGAAGCGTACCAACCCATCGTGGATGATCTTCCCGACGACTTTCCACGCCAGCGGCTGACAGGACATCGCATCTACCGTGCGGTTGGTTGCCGCGAATGCCGTGGCACGGGCTATTCAGGCCGACTGGGGATTTACGAGTTGTTGACCATCAATGACGAAATCCGTCGGCTGGCCAGCGAGAGGCAGCCGTCGAATCTGGTCAAACGTGCTGCGATCGAAAGTGGCATGCGTACCTTGCGCTGTGACGGCTGGGAAAAAGTTCTGAGCGGCGAGACGACGATCGATGAAGTGCTCCGTGTGACAAAGTCCGACTGAATGGTGGTGAGGGAAATGCCGCAGTTTGCCTACACCGCTCGAGCCATGGATGGTCAGGACGTGACGGGGCTGCTCACCGCAGCCAGTCAGAGAGATGCTCTAGCTGTACTGGCCGATCGTTCTCTCTTTCCCCTGAACCTCAAGGAATCAGACGAGAATTCGCCGGCCAATCGAGTGGCCCTTTCGCTTCAGCGACGGGTGCGCCCCGAGCAAGTCGCCAACTGCCTGACACAACTGTCCGATCTACTGCAAAACGGTGTGCCACTGCTGAGTGCACTGGGGCTGCTGGCCGCACAGTCTCCGCATCCCGCGTTGCAGGAAGTGATGAGCCAGATTCGAGATCAGGTGGCCGATGGTCAGTCATTGGACGAGGCGATCGCGCAGCACCCTAAGATCTTCTCGGAGCTCACCGTTAGCATGATCCGCGCCGGGTCAGAGGGAGCCTTTCTTGAGGAAGCGCTCAATCGCGTCGCGGGGTTTCTTGAGCTGCAGGAAGAGCTCAAGGGGCAAGTCAAAGGCGCGATGGCGTATCCCACCTTTCTGATGATCGGGGGCGTTGTCGTGACCTTGTCGCTGATCGTTTTCTTCGTGCCGAAGTTCGAAGGACTCTTTCAACGGTTGGAGCAACAGGGAAACGGCCTGCCGATTGCCACCGAGATGTTATTGGTGATCAGCGACGTCTTGGTGCGATACGGGATTATCGTTGTGGCGGTTTGCGGAGGTGTCGTTTTTGCCTTGCGAAAAGCATTGAAGACCGAGCGCGGTATTTATTTCGTGGACCGTTGGAAACTTCGTCTGCCCATCGCCGGCAAGATCTTTCATGACAGCGCTGTCTCACGATTCTGCCGTGTCTTGGGAACGCTCCTGCGCAATGGAGTACCGATTCTGAAATCGCTTCAAATCAGTAGCGGCTCAGTGGGAAACCGATTGCTCGCTGAAGCGATCCTCAATTCCGCTGAAAATATATCGTCCGGCCAAACACTGTCTGCGCCGTTGTCTCAATGCGGTCTCATTCCTCCGTCGACAATGGCCATGATCCGTGTCGCGGAGGAATCGAACACGTTGGATACCGTGTTAATCAACATTGCGGACGGAATTGACAAACGTGTCGAGCGACAACTGACACTCATGGTTCGATTCGTCGAACCGGTCATGCTCGTCATCATCGGCGGTGCAATCCTGTTTGTTTTGGTTGCTTTGCTGCTACCAGTTTTCGACATGAGTACGGCCATCTAGCGCCGTGTTCTGCTATTAGAAAGGGAGAAGTCAGATGAAACGTCGTAGGAGAACAGCCTTTACCCTCGTGGAGATTATGATCGTGCTCGCGATTCTCGTCCTGTTAGTGGCGATGGTCGGACCACGATTGCTGAAGACACAAGAGAAGGCTGACGCCAAGATCACACAAACGCAAATCGAGAACATTGAACAGGCCCTCGACTTTTACAAAGTTGACAACCGATCCTTTCCCACGACTGAGGAAGGCCTGTCGGCTCTGATGCGTAAGCCGGCGGACGAGAACCGAGCGAAGAATTGGGCGGGACCCTATTTGGAAGAACAAAAACTGCCTGTCGATCCCTGGGGTAATGCGTATCGCTATGAGTACCCGGGAACACGCGGTTCGCAGTCGGAACAACCCGCCATCTGGTCGTTGGGACCAGACGGAAAGGACAACACGCCGGACGATGTCGTGAATTGGGATGCGACCGAGCAACAACCGGGCGATCCACGATCCGATTCCAAAGACTTGGCGGTCAACAACTAACAACGTGACTCGGAGTGCGTCCCTTCGTTTCGGAGGGGCGCGCCCGGTCGTGTATTCGCGAGGATGCACGTTTCCACTGACCGAATGATGACGGCGCAGTGCCATGATGATTCCTTTGGTTCTGCGGCAGCGGATGCCCATCCGACAGGATTCTGACAAGGATCGTCGGAAATTCCGTGCAGATGCTCGTCACCGTCTGCTGCGGTCGATCGACGGCTATACCCTGCTGGAACTGGTCATTGTTCTGGCGATCATCGGTGTTTTGGCGGCGATCAGCATGCCGGCCCTGATGCGCCCATGGTCCAGGAGCCAGGTTCAGCAGGCGGCCCAAGAGCTGACGCGTGATTTGCTGACGGCGCGGATGAGTGCTATGCGGGAGGGGAAGCCCTACCAATTCCGCTGGCGCGAGCGAACCGGTGAGTACGAGATCGTTGCCTGGCAGGATCTCCGGCAGCCGACTCCCGGACCGTTCGAGCGGCAGTCGCTCCCGCGTGCCACAGGAACCGCGCACTCGCCAACCGATCCGGCGACGCACTCGATCGGCAGTCAACCAGACTCGCGGATCATTGCCGATCCGAAAATGCAAACACGGGGGCCTGTTGCCAACGCGCGGGGACGCATCATCGGGCGTCTAGCTAACGACGTCGTGTTTGCACCGCAAGAATCATCCAGCATGACCCCAGCAGATCGATCTCCGATTCGCCCCATGAATGACCAACCCGCGCCGTCCACTGGACGTGAATCGATCCTACCCTCACGCGATGTACAGCAGCAACCGATGGCCGGACCCTGGAGCGAACCGATCTGGTTCTTTCCCGAAGGCCGATCATCATCGGCTGAGTTGACATTGCGAGATGCGGACGGATACACGATCCGCGTATCGTTAAGGGGCATGACGGGAACGATTACGGTTGGAGTTGTAAAGAAGATCGAAGTGCCAAATGCCGATCCCAATGCCGTGCCAAGCGTTGAAGCCATGGCAAACGACGAGCCGGTTGAGGCGCAGCGCGACAAATAGTCGGCCTGTTGGTAAGGACAACGTGATGAAGACCAGGCGTGGACTTTCATTGATGGAGGTGATCATCGCCCTGGCCATCCTGGTCGGCAGTGTCGCTGTGCTGTCTCAGCTGATCGACAAAGCAGTGCGCTACGCGATGCGCGCGACCGACGTGACGGAAGCTCAATCGATTGCCAATAACGTCCTGACCGAAATCCTGGCGGGCGTTCGTCCGTGGGAATCGATCACGGCTGAGCGCATCGATCCGCTCTTGCCGTGGAATGTTGCAGTTCAGATCGAACCCACTGAAGTCACAGAACTTGATGCCATCACCGTCGCCGTGTTTAAACAACCCCCGCCTGGTGCTACGCCAATCGATCGTGACGAGGCTGAGCGTCGTGCCTATCGCCTCGTACGATGGGTCCGTCGTCCCGTCGAGTCCCTGGAGGTAGGTGATGCAATACCTTAGCCGAAGGGGCCGACGAAGCGCGTTCACAATTGTTGAGCTCATGATCTCGACGGTGTTGATGTCGCTCTTGCTTGCTGCCACTTGGGCACTGTTGGGGATTTATCAGGGGCAGTTTGAAAAGAGTCAGGATCGAGTGGAACGATGGCAACTGATTCGTTCGTTGCAGAGCCAATTGACTGACGATCTAAAGGCCTGCCACGTTTCGCCCAGCGAGCTGGAGTTCGATGCTTCTGAAGCATTTCCACTCGACCAAGTAACCGAGGGTCAGCCTGATGCTGCATCGTCGGATCCCGCAACCCGCAACACGATGACGACCAGTCGCATCACGTCCGTACCTGGCATGACCCAAGTCGAGGGGGCAAACAACCTGGTCAACGCAACTGAGTTGGCTGGAGAAAGCCAAGCGATCGGTGGGATGGAGTCCTTTGACTCGACGATCTTGGGCGATTGGATGCGTCCGGCCATCGGTCTTGAGGGCACGCCAAACGAGTTAATCCTGGACATCCTCGCACCTCCGAATCCCGGAGATGTTCTGGATACATCGCGACGGAACGCGGGTGATAGGGCGATGCGTGTGGTGTACGCATTTGTCGATCCCGTGTCTGCGGTTGTTCAGGGTCGGCCTGCAGGACTTGTGCGATGTCAATTGAAGGCTCACGAGTTGCAATCGTTGTTCGCAGCAAATGTCGGAAGCATCGATCTGCTTGCGCTCGTCCAGCAAATCAAATCACCGACACCAGAAGCGACGCCAACGACTCCCTCCGGCGAATCGAACAGTGATGACTATCGCTCGATCGCTGCCTCGAAGCTTGACGCTTTGGGATCTACAACCTTCGACACACGACGTCTAGACAAAGATGTCGGTCAACGCATCGATCTCGTACCGGAGATGACTTCGCTGTCGTTTTCCTACTACGACGGCCAGCAGTGGCATTCGACCTGGAGTTTTTCCAAGCGGCGGCAACTACCCGTCGTCGTGGAGATGCGATTCGATTTGCGTTCAACGCGACCCGCCGAGCCGACGTCCAGCGACCAAGCAGCTGGCTCGGATCCGGCGGAGGCCGCGCAGCGACTCTTGCGAAAGCGAAATGAAGTACCAGTTGCCCTGGAACGACCGACGGAAGACGGAATCCGTTCTTCTCAAGACGTTGCACCCGTCGGCTACCGATGGTTGATCTATCTCGGCGGCAATCACCAGAACGACAACCCGTCACTGGAGCAGGAGATACTGGCACGCGACTAAGATCATGAAAGCACGTTGCACTCGATCTCGAAACCAGCGGAACGACGGCGTTGTATTGTTCGTCGTGGTGATTGTTGTTGCGCTGGTAAGTTTGGCTGCATACGGCTTCGTCATCCTGATGCAGTCAGAGCACCGAGCAGCTAATTTGACCGCCGATCAAATTCAGGTCGACCAGATTGCTGAGTCGGGCAACTCTTATTTGCGTGCGTTTACGACACAGTCACGAGCACAGCGAGATTTCCTGGGCGGCTCGTATGACAATCCGGTTCAGTTTCAGGACATCATCGTGGATCTCGATGTGTCGGGCACGCGTCATGGTCGCTTTAGTGTGATTCGCGCTCGAACACAGGATGGCCAGGCGATCGGCGGGCCGCAGTTCGGCGTTGACAATGCGTCGGCCAAACTATCCCTGGCCGCGCTGTTGCAATGGGACAGTCAGTTTCCCGGAGCGGGTCGAACGGCGCTGATGCAACTGCCGGGGATGAACGAGACCTTGGCTGATTCATTGCTGGATTGGATCGATGCGGATGACGTGCGACGTGAGTTCGGTGCTGAGTCTGAGTTCTATCTCGGACTGGACCCACCCAGGCAACCTCTGAATCGCGTTCCGTCGCTACTTGCCGACTTGCTGGATGTCCATGCGCTTTCCGATGCGACGATGACGTCTGAAGACACGGCGACTGGAACGGCAATGAACACCGTAGACACGAAGACGAGCGTCGCGGCCCAGCCCATACGGTCCGACGACACGGATTACGGCAGTGGCCAGGCAGGGTCCGGTTCACTACCGTGGTTGCGGTTGCTGACGCCACACAGCGCCGAGCGCAATGAAAGCTACGCCGGTCAGCCCCGCATCAACTTGAACCAGTCGGACCTGTCAGACCTGTACAACGAACTGTCGACGCGCTTCGACGATGAGCTCGCTAAGTTCGTCGTTGCTGTCCGCCTGCACGGGCTTGCCTCGAGTGATTCAGCCAATACGGCAACGACGGCAATTCCGAAGATTGACTTGAGCGAGAAACCAACCTACGAATTCACCTCGCCATTGGAGGTGATTGGTGCCATGGTTTCCATTCCCACGTCGAGTGGCGAAGAGGAGTCGACGGAGGTGTTTGAGAGTCCGCTCTCGGACCGAGGTGGTGAGGCGAAGGTGATCGACTTCTGTGATCAAACAACGACCTTCGACCAGCCCGTTATCGTGGGGCGAATTAACATCAATCGGGCGCCGCGTGAAGTACTGCTCACAATCCCCCAGTTCCCGCGCGAGGCGATTGAACAGCTGATTTCAGCCCGGGGAAGCCAAGCTGAGTTTCCCGAACGTCGGCACGCGGCGTGGCTCTTGGTCGAAGGTGTACTCGACCGGGAAACGCTCATTCCGTTGATGCCGTACATCACAACCGGTGGCGACGTGATCGAAGCCGAAGTCGTTGCCTACTACGACGATGACTCGCCATGGTCTCGTCATCGTATTGTGTTGGATGGTACAAAGCCCGGCGTGCCGACACTCTGCTTCCGCGACCTCAGTCGGCTTGGCCGCGGCCATCGGTTCGACCAACTCTCGCGTCAGGATCCCAACACCTTGGCCAGCCCACCTGATATCGCAACCGCACCCACAACAGCTTTCAATAACCAATGAGAAGCGTGACGATGCCTAAATTGCCCCTTCAGAACCGACGTCAGATTGTCGCCCTGTCGTGGGATCGCGGTCGCACGATCGTGTTGATCGGCAACCTGCGCGGCCAGGACATCGAACTGATTGACATGTTGCCCTTGTCGGCCGAATGGAACGATTCGCCGCACGAAATTGGTCAGGAGCTGCGACGCGTACTTCATGAGCGCGGCGTGAGATCCTGTCGGCTATTAATCGGTTTGCCACGGTCACAGGTCGAGAGCTTGGACTTGGTAATGCCTCCGGCCAGTGAGCACGAATTGCCGACGATGGTCAAGCATGAGGTGTTCAGGCAAATCACCGACATCTCGGAGTCGGCGATTGTCGACTTTGTTAGCAAGCCAAGCAATGGCGACAATTCGCAGAAGGTCGAGGCGGTCGTGTTGCGGCCCGAGTTAGCGACGAAGATACGAACGCTCGGCGAAGCTGCCGGGTATCCTGTCTCTCGGATTGTGCTTCGCTCGTTTGCGATCGCTTCGTTGTTTCAACGTCTGGCCGGCGGCGACCATTCAGCATCGTTGCTGCTCAATCTGATGGACTACGAAGCCGATATGTCCGTGCTGGCCGAGGGCGCCGTGCAGTTTAGCCGCACCGTTCGACTTCCCGATGGCAGTCAGAAGCCTGAGGTCACACGAATTGCGGATGAGATCCGAAGGACATTGGCCGTCGCGCCGCTCGAAATGAGTGATGAGCCTGCCGTCGAACATATCTACATGTTTGGTGATCTCAAGGAGAACAACGACTTCATCGAAAGTTTGGCCGAGCAACTTCAACTCCCCATCTCGTTGCTTGACCCTCGGGTTGGAATTCAATTGCCGGCCGATCAGGAGCCCCAGTCGATCAATCGCTACACGGCGCTGATCGGCATGGCCCGTGACGAGGCCGTGAACAGTGCGAAAATCGACTTTGCCAATCCGCGACAACCGCCGGATCCGCCTAAGTACGGGCGCAAGATTGCCTGCTACGCTGCCCTGACAGCGGTCGTTGCCTTGATTATCGGCCAGCAATTCATGTCGGACATCGACCAGGCGCGAAACGAAGCACAGCAACTGACCGCTGATTTGGAACGCGAAACGCAACTGCTGGAAAAGTTGAGGTCGAAGACCCGTGTCGTCGAATCGGTTAATCAATGGCGATCCAGCGAGATCAATTGGTTGCAGGAACTGCGCGACCTCTCGAATCGCTTCCCGGCCGCCGATCGAGCGATGATTCAGAGCCTGACCATGGCACCGTCAGTCGGTGGCGAAAGTGTGATGTCGATGAGCGTGCGGGTCAACGATCCAGCGACGATTGGTCGACTCGAGGCGAACCTTCGTGACGAATTCCACCGTGTTAGCAGTCAACGCATCGCCCACTCGAGCAATCGACGTTCTTTTCCGTTTCAATTCGATACCACCGTGCGAGTGCAACCGCGCCCCGAATCGGCCAGTCCGCTGCTTGGCAACGAGTCGGTGGCGTCCGCCGCGAAGAGGCAAGAGCGATGAATTGGTACACCCAGATACCCAAACGTCAGAGGCTCTTGCTCGCGGTCGTCGCGGTGATGTTCGTTGGATACATGGGCGATGTTGCGTATCGGCGACTGTACGCCGAACCGCTGCGCGAGGCCACGAACGAAGCGGAATCGATGCGTTCGAATTTGCACGATACACGTCTAGCCGTCCGCGAAGAACAGAATCGGCTGCAACAGCTGCCCGAATTGGAGCGACGTAGCCTGCCACGTAATATGGAGATCGCCATTTCTGCGTATCGTGGCTGGCTGCTGAAGTTGATCCAGGATGTTGGTTTGAATGGCACCAATGTCAACTCGGGTCAGCCAAACCGGGTGCGTGACGAGTTTTATCGCATCGACTTTTCAATTCTTGGCAGTGGCTCGCTGCAGCAGGCAACCGAGTTCTTGCATCGCTTTTATCGCGCGCCGTACCTACACAAGATCCGGTCCTTGTCCATGACGCCACTTGCCAACGGAAATGTCGACTTGGTGTTTTCCATTGAGGCCCTCGCTTTAACCTCGGCCGATCCCAACCAGCTGCCGCCAATCGGCGACGCGACGGATGTTCGATTGCCCGAGGAGGATCGTCAGATCGTACGACGCAATGTGTTTGCCGGTGGCGCACCGGTCGACTCGCGAGTTGCTCTGACAGCTATTACTTCCGATGCGAGTGGGCGATTCCAAGCGTGGCTCAGCGTCAAGCCGACGGGTCGGACCCACCTGCTTGCGTCCGGCGAGTCGATCGAGCTGGAGCACATTGAAATCCAAGTGCACGCGGTAACGCCTGATCAGATCGATGTGTCTTCCAACGGCGAACGTCGACGCATGATGATTGGACAAACGCTAGCGGATGCTGAAATCGCACGTTAGCTGGCAGCCTGATTTTCCGAAGGACGAATCAGCACGTCGGGCCTGAGAATCCTGCCGACTTAGCCGCAAGCTGCCCCTGGATCGCGAATCATCGGGGGAATGCATGCACGTCCATTGGGCTCTCGTTGGGACGCGGCACCGGTGCTTGCTAGAAATGGCGTTGACGCTGTGTCACCGATTTTATTAGCATCTCGCGACTTTTCTTTGGATCCACTTCCTATTTTGCCAGCTTCCGGCGACATGTCACTTTGCGGTCTAACGGCGTGGTGCCGAGTCGATGTGCGACTCGGAATGCGAGTGCGTTTGGCGCTCTCGCTAATGTTTGCGCTGATCGCAATTCCTCTGTTGGCTCAAGAGGCTCGACGACCGGTCGTCGAAAGTGCCGAGCGTGTTCGAGTCAGAAGTTACGCGTGTGCTCGTGAGCAGCAGTCCGCGACCGTGGCTCGGCTGAGACGAATGTACCGCGACGAGTCAGATTTCCGAGTGTCGGCAGATGCTGTACGGCAAAGGCTGTACGTTGTTGCCCCATCATCGATACACGCCGAGATCAGACGGCAGATGGACGAGATCGTCGACCCGGCAGATGATCAGGTCAGGCAGCCGCGGGTATTGGAGTCGGACGGAGATGTTCGCTTTCGGTCGTGGGGTGATGCTGGTGCCGCCAGGCCGCTGAATGATACGCAGACGCGATTCATCATGGTATCTGCGGACGTGAGTTATCTTCGTAAACAACTGCAGGCAGCTCTTGGGCCGCGGCTTGTTCGCGTCGAAGGTTCGGCGCGCGACGAATATGTGTTGTCAGCCCGTGGTCGACAAGTGGCTGAGCTTGAGTTTGATGCCAGACGTGGTGGCGTGCTGGTGACGACGTCGTCAGGGCTCCTGCCGCAACTGGAAGCACTACTCGGCGCGATTAGCTCATCGCCTAAAGGGGAGCGCAGGACGGCGATCATGTCGATCCAGCGTTCAGACCCGCTCAAGCTACGTCGTGCGATCCGAGCTTACGGTGGTTCGACGGTGGATCCAAATGATTCATCTCGCTATCCCGCCAACGATGGTGGCTTGGCACTGGTCAACTTTGTCCTGCAGCAGCCTGAGCAAGATGCCGGTGAGCAACGCGACGCGGAAGCTGATCCCCAAGCGGAAGTTCCGGCCGGTGGTGGCTTGGACGTCAACGTCGAAGTTCAGACGTTACCCGACTTGGACGTCATTATTCTGCGCGGACGTGATCGCGATGTAGAGCGATTGACGCAAATCATTCAAGAACTGGAAAGACTCAGTGAGCTTACTCAGCCCCGGATTCAGGTCTACCAGTTAAGGCACGCGCAAGGCGAAGCCATTGCTGAGATTATCGAGTCGGTCAACGAAGATCTCACAGGACGTCGGCAAGGACGCGTCAGCGTCACGCCTTTGGTCAAGCCGAATGCGTTGCTGCTGATCGGTTGGGGCGAAGCGGTACAGGCGATGCTGGAATTGATCGGCAAGCTGGATACGCCCGTGCCGGCAAACACACAATTCGACGTCTTTCGATTGCGACATGCTCCGGCAGAATCCATCGCGGCGGCCATTACCGACTTTTTTGCCGCCCGCGAAGCTCTTGGTCCCAAGGTGCTTGCTCTGGCGGATGTGCGTTCGAATTCCGTGATTGCCTACGCCGCGCCACGCGATATGCAGGAAATCCAGCGTCTGGTGGATTCCCTAGACACGCCCCGCAGTGAAGCCGTTAATCAGGCGAAAGTGATCGCCATTGAGAATGCCATCGCGGCCGATCTGGCGACCACGCTTCTGGATGCCATTCAAGGAGCTGACGGAACAGACCCCACCGGACCATCGGCGATTCTCGAATTGTTGACGGTGGACGAAGGTCGTCAACAGATGGTGCGGTCGGGGATCCTTACGAACGTCAGGATCACGGCCAATCCGCGTAACAACACGTTGATCGTTTCTGGACCTTCGGAGAGCTTGCCGTTGGTCGAAGAATTGATTCGACAACTGGACACACCCGGCGCGGTTTCGCAGATCAAGGTCTTTCGGATCGTCAATGGTGACGCCGGCAGTCTGGTACAGATGCTGCGTTCGCTCTTGCCATCGCAGAGCGGTGTCGATGCCCGGCCTCAACTTCCGAGCGCCCAGGGTGAGACATCGCTGGCCCCGTTGAGATTCTCGGTTGATACACGCACAAACAGCATCATTGCGGCGGGATCAGAGGGCGACCTGACGATTATCGAGGCGCTACTGCTCAGGTTGGACGAGCGCGACTTTGCCGAACGGCGGAACGAGGTCTACCGCCTGAAAAATGCACCCGCCTTGGACGTTGCCGCGGCGATCAACGAGTTCCTACGTAGCGAACGCCTGGTCCAACAGGCCGTGCCAGGTGGTCCGGTTCTGGAGCAGATCGAGCGAGAGGTGGTCGTGGTACCCGAACCAGTTCGGAACTTCTTGATCATTAGCGCGACAGCTCGTTACTTCGAAGCGATCAAGGAGATCGTGATATCGCTTGATGAACAACCGCCGCAGGTCTTGATTCAGGCCGTGATTGCCGAGGTTGCGCTGAACAACACCGACGAGTTCGGGGTCGAAATGGGCATTCAGGATTCCGTGCTCTTCGATCGCAGTTTGTTGAGTGAGTTGATTACCACTGTCGTCACGGGCCAGCAATCGACGGCTGAGGGCATCGTGACTGTCACCGAAGAGATCATTCAATCGGCGAACATCGAGCCGGGTTTCGAATTCAACAATCGACCGCTCGGCAACAGTGGCAGCACTCAGTCAATAGACACGCGTGGGGCACTCGGATCCCAGGCACTTTCTCATTTCGCCATCGATCGGGTCAACGATGAATTGGGTTTTGGAGGTCTGGTCCTATCAGCCAGCAGCGACAGTGTGAGTATTCTGATCCGTGCGCTGCAGGAGTCACGTCGTCTGGAGGTGCTGAGCCGCCCACAGGTTCGTACCCTGGACAATCAGTCCGCGTTCATTCAGGTAGGACAACGCGTGCCACGCATTACGGCGTCGAACATCACCGAGGGTGGCCTGCAAACCAACACCGTTGAACTCGAGAACGTCGGATTGATACTGGGAGTGACGCCGCGCATTAGTCCTGATGGGATGGTTGTCATGGAAGTGGATGCCGAGAAATCTCAGCTTGGCCCGGAAGAAGAAGGAATCCCGATCACGGTATCGCTCGACGGTTCAGTCATCCGCTCTCCACGAATCGATACGCGAACAGCTCAAGCCACAGTCAGCGCCGCCTCCGGCGAAACGATCATCCTGGGCGGCCTCATCACGACGCGTAAGGAGTCCGTGTCGAGGCAGGTTCCCTATCTGTCGCGCATTCCCTTGCTGGGTGACGTTTTCCGTTACGATCGGCAGCAGAAACAGCGAACGGAGCTGTTGATTATTCTCACGCCTCACGTGATCCGCACACCGGCCGATGCTCAACGGCTGAAGCAGATTGAAACGGCCCGCATGTCGTGGTGTGCAGCGGACGTCTATGAACTGCATGGCGACATCGGCGTTGCGCCTGACGTGGACTTGAACCTGGACAACGGAACGGAGGTTATCTATCCAGATCTCAACCCGCGTGGCGAATCGATGGATCCACCGGAGCCGGCGTCCTTGTCACCGGACGCCGATGGCGACACCAGCAAAGCGGACGTCGAGGATGCGTCAGTTTCACCCGTCTCGGTTGCGACGGATACGCGTTGGCAGTTACGTCGAGGAAAGGTCAAGGACCGATCCAAACGCGCATCCTTGCTGAGCGTCGTCCGCGACTTACCGGGTAGTCAATGGATCATTCCGCGCAAGAGGGACAGCAAATGAGTCTCCCGCGCGCGATCATCATCTGCCATGTGCTTTGGCTACTGTCAGCGTTCAGTGGCTGCGCTCGACTGAATCTGCACGAGAAGATCTTCTCAAGTGAAGAACCCGAGCCGGTCATGCCCGATCGGATGCTGCCGATGTGGACCGACACGGTTTTGTATCAGGCCGGTCAGGTCGGCGTGCGAGGGTTTGGAGCGAGAGTTTACTTTTATGGCGAGAAGGACGATGCGATCCCGGTCGATGGCGGCCTCACGGTGTACGCATTCGATGCCGAGAAACCAGACGGCCGAATGCCCGTCCCCGAGAAGAAGTTCGTGTTCACGCCCGAGCAGTTCGAAACTCACCACAGCAAAACAAACCTCGGTCATTCCTACAGCATTTGGCTGCCTTGGGATAAGGTGGGCGGACCTGCTCGGAATATCAGTCTGGTCGCGCGCTTCGAATCCCGGGATGGCGGTGTGGTGGTGTCCGAGCCAGTTCGCAAACTCTTGCCGGGTTCCATTGAAGTCAGGGGCAGCGAAAGCGAGGCGCTCTCCAAAGGCGACGTTGGTGCTGTCCAGCAAGCTTCTTACGAGTCTGAGACGAAGCCTGAGTCAATTACGATTCAGGTGCCACCCAGCTTCGCCAACAAACTCCGGGGCGACTCGAAACAGCCCACCGCGCGAGGTGAGCAAGATCGATCCTTGTTGTTGGATAGCGCACCGAGTCGAGAAACAACTCAGCCAGCTAGCGATTCGGATCAGGGCCAGGAGGATCCGGTAGGCTCCTTTCGGCGGCGACTGTCAGATCATTTTGAACGGACGAGACTCCGGGCTCGAGAAGACACAACGCCTCGGCAAGACGCCGCTGCCCCTCGGAGGAAACCTCACCGCGTAAAATGGCAGTCTGGCCTACCACGGACACCGCGATCCTCGGCCCAATGATCGGTAGTGTCTCGTCCAGTTGTGCTTGGGTCGTGAGCGACGTCCGCGCGGGATGATCGAATCGCACGACCAGCCGCGGTGGATACATCTGGTCGGCGGCTGGGGGCGTCATCGGTTGATTGATACCGGAGCCTTCCGGAACGGTGACGGGCACACTCGTCACCGCCGACTGAATCAACTGCCCGGACTCGGCCTGTTCGATGCCGACGAATCCAGCCCGGTCCCGACGATCCAGCCCGACGAAGTCGCGAATCCTGCGGTTGCCGCGAATGAATCTCTGGTTGCGTAAGGTACCGACGGTCCCATCGATGCCTGGCGAGGGTTGCCGAGCCAGGGGTCGGCCCAACTGCCGTGGACCGAACAGCTGAGCATCAGCGGGCGAGCCGGCCAGCCAGAATGGAGTCAACGCGACGGCTACTTGGAGAAGTCGTTTGGTGATCATGGAAACGACGATAGGTCCAGTGTGAACCATTGGACCTATCGTTTTACTATCAGTCGTAATTGCGTCGATTACCCAACGCGATCTTCCGAGTCACCACTGGACTTCGCCAGGCGATCGTCCTCTGGCGGCTGACTGGCACCATTCTCCGATTGGGAGTTCTTTTCGCCAGCCAGTTTGATGAGCGAGTCAGGCAACTCGACACCGCCGATATCTCGCATCACCTGCATCATCGGCGGCAGGGTGTTGGCCATCCCGCTCAGGAAGTTCGCGGTATTGCTACGTCCGTTGGTTCCGCCGTTCTCCCAGACGACAACCTTGTCGAACTTGATGTTGGAGATTGCGCGTGAGGACGCTTCAGCCAGGTTGTCCAGATGTTCGAGCAACAGCATCTGGAAGGCCTCGTTGGCACTGCCACAAGCGTGGACAATCTGTTGGAAGCCTTCACCCTTCTTGGCCAGGATCTCGTATTGACCTCGAGCTTCGGCATCCAGCTTCAAGAAGATCGCGTCGGCTTCGGCCTTAGCTTCGATACGTCGCTTTTCGGCGCGGGCTTCCGCGTCGACAATGGTTTGAGCCTTTTGAGCGAGCGCGGGAGCTTCTAATTTGGCTCGTTCTTCTTGCTCGACACGTTGAGCTTCGGCTTCGGCCGCCTTTGCCATCGCCAGGTTTTGGACTTCCAACACCTTGGCTTCAGCTTCGCGCTTGCGTGCCTCACCAAGCTCGTATGCTTCGGCCCTTTTCACAGCCAGTTCCGCCTGCGAAGCGGCGATCGTTGCCTGTGCATCGTTTTCGCCGTCAATCGCTCCGGCGTCGGCCTTCGCGACTTCAACACGCATTAGTCGCTCGGCCACTTTGACCTGCGAGTCACGCTCGAAGGCTGCGGTTTGCTCACCGATACCCTGTTCCTTGTTCATCTCAGCCACGCGGATCGCCTGATCGCGTTCGGCTTCGCGTGTACCAATCGCCTGGTCACGCTGAGCGCTGGCGACCTGCACGGCCTTGTCACGTTCGGCAGCGGCGACGCGCGTTTCACCTTTGCGTTCTTCATCCGCGACATCGGCACGAGCTTGCTGAATCGCTTGCGAGGCGGCTTTCTGACCGATCGCGTCGATATAGCCCGACTCGTCCGTAATGTCCGTGATGTTAACGTTGATCAGCTGTAGGCCGACCTTGTTCAATTCCGGTTCCAGTGATTCCTGGATGTGTTGAAGAAACGTATCGCGGTCGCGGTTGATTTCCTCAATGCCCATGGAGGCGAGAACTTGACGCAGCTGCCCGAAGATGATTTCTTCCGCTTGCTGTCGAATCTCACCGGTGGATAGACCCAACAAGCGGATTGCCCCTTGTTGCATGACAGCCGGTTCAGTCCCGATCGCGACGGTGAACACACTGGGCACGTTGACACGAATGTTCTCGGCCGACAGTGCACCGCGTAGCGGAATCTCAATCTGAATGGGGTCGAGGTTGAGGAACGCGTAATCTTGAATCAATGGCCAGACAAAGGCGGCACCACCATGAATCGTCTTCGCCGCGTCACCTTGCCGGCCGGCCTTACCGTAGATCACCAGCACGCGGTTACTTGGACATCTCTTGTATTGCCGCGCCAACAAGATCAGCGTCGAGAGCATCACCATCACGACGGCAATCACGATGACCAGCATGTAGACCCAGAACACGTCGCCAGACGCAGAAGCAGCAAACATTTTTATCGCTCCAATCGAAACGGTGATAATTGATCGAACGTGGACAGAGTCGGCGAAACCGGATTATGTCGAACTGACCGTTTCCCGAATCGGCTCCACCTCCAGCGTGGTGGGGCTAATCACATCGACCACGACAACCTTAGCACCTGTAGAGAGCTTTTCAGGTTCCGACGTCATCGCTGCATATTCCATGATGCGTCCCTGCATGCGAATTTGAACCTTTCCGCATCCGCTGCGTTTGGGTGGAATGGGGATATAGACTGTGGCGCTCTGTCCGATCGAACGGCGAATACGAACCGAACCATCTTGCCGCAGACTATACAGCTTCTGCATGATCCAATGAACGCCCACCATGGCGAGATATCCGCACGCGACCGCGATAATTGCTGACAACGCATTGCCCAAACCGGCCGACAAACTCGCCAGTCCGGCAAGTCCGAAAAACGTCAACGCCGCTACGACCGTGCGAAACGAAATCACGCCGAACAAAAAAGTCGAACCATGATCGATCGGGCCGGTATGATCGATGTCGATGTCATCAGGCACATCCAGATCCAGATCATCCGGTACATCGTCGGCAAAGTCCAATTCCTCGCTGCCAAAGCCGATGAGTGCCAGCAAGAACTGGAGCAAGAAGACCGTTCCGCCCAAGATGGCGGAGACTATAAAGACGTATTGCATCGCGACGGCTCCTTAATGGGAACGCATGTCAAATCTCGCGAGTCTATTCGATTGCCGCACTTAGTTCTTGACGAAAAAGCGCTCGTGCGAAGCGGTTTTCACGCGGAATTTGAAGGTCTTTTGGCGGAATCGGTTTATATCTCCAGGTTCTCATACGTCATTCTGACCAACTCGACCAGTGTGCGAACCAGCGCGCCACTTCCTCCCACGTCGAGCCAAGGTTTCGGTTTTTCTAGAAAAGCAGGGCCGGCGATGTCGATGTGAGTCCACGGTGTTTCAGCCACGAACTCCTCAAGCAGCTTGGCCGCCGTGATCGCACCACCCCAACGGCCTTCACCGACATTCTTGATGTCGCCGATGGTACCTTTGATCTGCTGTCCGTATTCAGCGAACATTGGCAGTTGCCAGACCGGTTCACCGCACGCATTGGCTGCGGCGATCAGCTGATCGCAACTTGCCTGATCATTGGTCATCACGCCCGCTACATTCATGCCGAGCGCAACCACACAGGCGCCGGTCAGAGTCGCGAGGTCGATGATCTGATCCGCGTCGCGATCAACGGCAACTGACAAAACATCTGCAAGCACAAGCCTGCCTTCTGCGTCCGTGTTGTGCACCTCGATCGTCTTGCCATTTCGCGCAGTCAGCACATCGCCCAACTTATACGCGTCCGCGCCGGGCATGTTTTCGACCAACCCCGCCAATCCAATCACGTTGGCCGACAGCTTTAACTTCGAGATGGCTCGCATGGCACCCACCACGGTCGCCGCGCCCGCCATATCGCACTTCATGGTCTTCATCGAGTCGCTAGGTTTGAGCGAAAGACCACCGGAGTCGAACGTCACTCCCTTGCCAACCAGGGCTAACCAAGGGGCATCGGCGCTGGCACCGTCGTGACGGAGGATCAGCAATCTGGGCGGACGCGACGACCCTTTGGCGACGGCGAGCATCGCTCCGCATCGCTCCTGTTCCAGCTTCTGCTGATCCCAGACTTCAATGGCCAGGTCGGTTTCACTGGATGCCATCTCGCTCACAACATTGGCGAACGATTCTGGATAAATGACCTGCGGTGGTTCATCAACGAGGCGTCGAGTGAAATTGATGCTCTCACCCAGGATCCGACCTGCTTGCGCTGCCTGATCACTGGCACCATGCCAGACCAAGCATGAAGGTCGCTTACGATTCGGGTCGGCTTGGTACCATCCTGGACCTTGGCAGCCGACGATGGATCCGGCCACTGCATTCTCAGTTAATCGCTCGGACCAAGATCCATCCGCGCAAAACACGACTCGACCACGAGGTTTGTCGGACAGCGTACGGCTGGCGGTTGCGTACGCGCGAAACAGGGCACCGGCGTCAAACTCGCTCTCGGCACCCAACCCGGTTACGATGGTCAGCGGGCTCTTCACACCATCTAAATAGTACAATTTGATGGCTTTCCCAACTTCCGGTTGAAACTCACCCGATTCGATCAGACGTTCAATCACGCCATTCGATGCCGTGTTGATCGCGGCGGTGGCCTCAGGCAGTCGGTCTTGATAGGCACCAATGACCAGTACATCGGCTTCAATTTGTGGAACGGCTCCCTGGGTAGTTTCGAATTCCATGATGTCTCGCGAGAATGTATGAACTGAAGACGCAACTGCGAAAAGCCAAGACGCTTGCCACATTCTAACAGCTTGGCAGGCAACCGTCGCGTCACGCGCAAACACGACCGATCTCACGGACGCCCTTGCCGCTCATGTCTATCGAATCTTTTTGGCTCATCGCAACACTTGCTGATTGGGTAGACGTTCTCGTCAATCAGTTGCCGCTGACTGCCATCGTGTGGATCACCGTGGTTGGAGCTTGCATCGGCAGCTTCATGAATGTGGTCGTGTATCGACTACCCGCGGGAATGAGCCTTGTGCATCCACCGTCGCATTGTCCGCAATGCGAGAGGCCGATTCGTGCAAGGGACAATCTGCCGGTGATCGGCTGGTTGATGCTTCGGGGCCGGTGTCGCGATTGTGGCTGCAAGATCCCGGCTCGATACCCACTTGTCGAAGCGGCCGTTGCCTTAACTTTCCTGGCCCTTTGGCTCGTCGATGTCTCCAGGCCTGGGGATCTGCTTGCCACAAACGTTCGCCTGGGAGTCTTCGGGCTTGATGCGGTGTTGATGTCTTCGTTGATCTGTATCGCTCTGATTGAGATGGATGGTCAAGTCAGCCCGCGGCGTCTGTTGGTCTACCCGTTGGCTACATTGATCGTTGCGATTTGGCTGGGGCCCTATTTGCCGTTCTATCTGCAGCGTCATCAGCATGAAGTCAGTCCGCTGGTGGGTGCTGTCGGCGGTGCCGTCTTGGGCGGAGCCCTTGGCTGGATGGGATTGGGTATTGGACGGCGTTCCGACCGCCGGCGCGGGCCGATCATGACCGGCGCTTTGACGGGTGCCTATTTGTCCTGGGTCGCGGTTTCGATGGTTGCGGCCGCGACCGCCGCTTTGTTCTTGCTGACGCGTCGGGTCCGGAATCCATCACCCGCAGCGCGCTGGTCGCTGATATTCTCGTTCGTGACGCTCTTGTTCCTGGCTGGCTCGCCCTTCATTCTGACGATTTCAGCTGAGGAATCATTTCCACTGCGTCTCGCGATCTTGATCGGTGCTATCGCTCTCACAACGATCTCTGGGTGGTTCGCTCGCGATTGAGGTCGCCGGATTGCACTTCGATCCAACGGCCAGCTTTCCTACAATGAGTGATCACATTAACGTCACGCCCTCACGCGAAGAGTAATTCAATGAAGAGTGCTCATACCCATCAGCCTCTTGTAATGTGCTTGCTGTTTGCAGGTGCCTTTATCCTACCGAGTGGTTGTCAGCGAACCAGCAGCGACGGTGATCTTGCGGCAGTTGTTGATGAAGCAACATCGGCCCAAGATGCGGAGGGTCAGGTCGCTGACGAGATACAAGTGCCTGATGGTGATCCAGAAGAGTTATTCCAGTTCATGTTGGATATCGAGGGTCAAGAACTGGGTGACATTCCGCCCAGCAGTGATGCGGATGGTGAGTCAGAGAATCGTTATGTCAACGCCTTGCGTCGTGTGATGCGTGCACGTGTCGAGGCTTGCGACAAAATCTTGGCGATGGATATCGAGGCGGAAACGAAGGTCTCGGCAATCCGTATGAAATTGGACGCACTTCGAACGCTGTCGATCGTCGACGCGGATCAGTTCGCCGATCAATACGAATCGTACACGACAGGATTGATCGAAGAGGCAGACCAGCGACTTGTAAACCTCGCTCGCGCATCGCTATTTCAGGCCCAAGTCAACGAGTTTCTCACCGCTTCGGATGGCGATAGTGCCCAGGTGACAGAACAGCTCGAGCAGCTGTTGGATCAAGAAGATCTGAATGAAGACGTGTTTATTGCTACCCGCGATGCGATTGGTTGGCTGTTTCAGAATGGTCACCTGCAAATTGCCACACAGGGGTTCAAGCGGCTTGCGACATCATTCAAGGACCATGAGAGTGCCAAGGTGGCGGAGGAAGCCGAGTCATTGCTGGCCCAGGCCGTAAGCTGGAGTTGAACCAGGATATCGACCGCGTGCTGGCTGGCCAGCCGGATTCGATTCCCAGGTTGCTCGAGGCCTTAGAGGAAGCATTGAACTGGGAGACAACATCCGAAGCTGATCGGTTGGCGATTGGTGTGCGGACTGCACAGACTCTCGAGTTCAGTGGCCGATTCGACGCGGCTCGACAGGTTTACGCCAAGTTGCATGACCAGTTTTCAACGTCCAGTGACCAACAGCTCTTGGATGATGTGAATCGTACGGTTCAATTGGCGGGCCGACGAATCGATCTGATCGGCCAAACGCTGCAGATCGACGGAGTCTTGATCGATGGCGAACCATTGGTCTGGAAGAACTATCGCGAAGAACATGTGATCGTATGTTTCTGGACAAGTTGGGATACTGGCTGGCCGGATCAAGTACGCCAAATTCGTCAGGTTGCATCGCCCTATCGTGATCAGGGATTGAAAGTCGTAACGATCAATCTCGATGACGATCGCAACGCACTGGAGCGATACCTGCAATCGAATCCTTTGTCGTGGCCGATCGTCGTCAATTCGGACTTCAGCTCAACGGGCTTCGAAAATGAGAATGCCGTGCGCTGTGGCGTGGAGGCGGTGCCGTTCATGTTGCTGGTCGATCCGCAGGGGAAAGTACTCGACATTCATCTGTTGGGCGATCGCCTCGAAGCGGCACTCAAAGAGCACATGACCGCTCCCGGTGAAAAGCAATCTCAGCGTTCATCAATTCTCGACTCGCTCGAGACACGGTTTGTCGCGAATTATGCAGCCGAGCGAATTCAGCAATCGGAAACCGATCCAACATCCGACACCGAGGGCAAGCAAGAACCGTCAGATGCCGATGCGACTCAGCTTGCTAAAGACTTGGAGCAGCAATTGCTGTCGATTAACCCGTATGCTCCGCCCGCCGATGCTTCAGCGATTGATCTGATGGCTTTCATCATGGAAATGCAGGACAAGCCTCGCAGTATTCAGAGCCAACCAGGATTTTCCGACGGAGTCATTCAGGCGGTCGATCAGATCTTGAAGATGGAGACAAAGCCGCGTTGGAAGACGCTGGCGCTGTTGGCCAAGTTTCAATATCTGCAGCGCGATGCGGCGTTGGGCAGCGAGAAATCGGAGGCAGCGTTGCGTGCAGCGGTTGACCTGTGGAGAGATGACGAGCGACCGAAGATCGTTCAGGAAATTCGCTTTCTGCAATTGGAGCAACGGGCGCAAGAATCCGACAAGCTGGCGCCGGACGAGTTGTCGCAGCTGATTAAAGATCTGCATGAGTTTTTCGAGACCGAGGAGACGCTGGCAAAACATCTTCGGCTCGCGTCGCTGACCGTCCGCACGATCAATCAGTTGGAAGACGGTGAGCAGCGAGAAAAGCACTTCGATACGTTCGGTGCGTTGTTCAGCAAGAGTGACGAGAAACAAATAGCCGCGTATGGTCGGCGGATTGCCGGGTCCGATACGGCCGTCAGTGATCTGATCGACTCCAAGTTGGAATTGTCCGGCGTGACCAGTGCAGGAGCGGTCTTCAATTGGGAGTCGTACCGCGACCGATGGGTTGTGGTTGATTTCTGGGCGACTTGGTGTGGGCCTTGCCGACGGGCGATGCCAGAACTGCGCAAGTTAGCCGATCAATATCGAGATCGGAATTTGGAGGTCGTGGGGGTCAGCCTGGATGAAGACCTCAAGGCGCTAGGTGAATATCTCAGTGAAGAAGAGCTCCCCTGGACGAATCTAGCCGGTCCTGAAACCAACGCACTTGCCAAGAAATACGGCGTGCGAGGTATCCCGCAGTTGTTTTTAGTCGATGGCGAAGGCAAGATCCGGTTTGTCACTCATCGCGTCGACGAGATCGCCGCGCAGATTGAGCAGCAGCTGCCGTGAGAGAGAGTGTGGGCGAACCTGAGTGGAATCACTCGCTATTGCCCGCCGGTTCGGCCTTGGCTTCAAAGCGTCCGAAGATCATTCGCCCGGCGCTGGTCTGCAACACGCTGGTCACACCAATCTTGACTGACTCGTGGATGTGCGGTCGCCCACCTTCGACGACGATCATCGTACCGTCGTCCAGATAGCCAACTCCCTGACCGTTTTCTTCGCCTTCCTTAACGATCTTGACGATCAGGTGCTCTCCCGGCAAATACAGTGGTTTGAGTGCGTTCGCCAGATCGTTCAGATTCAAAACGCCGACATTATGAATTCTGGCGACTTTGTTCAGGTTATAGTCGCCCGTGACCAGGCGACCCTCGAGACGCTTGGCCAGGAGAACCAGTTTCATGTCGACCGGTTGAGAGGCCATCTCCGGATGCTCTCGATCGTAGATATTCAGATCGATGGCCGGATTGGTACGCAGCCGATTGAGGATGTCCAATCCACGCCGACCGCGACTCCGGCGGAGTTTCTCATTGCTGTCGGCAATGTTTTGCAGTTCGGCCAGAACAAAGCGGGGCATGATGAGCTGATTGTCCAGTACACCAGACTCGACGACGTCGGCAATCCTGCCATCGATGATCACACTTGTGTCCAAGATGTAGGGCCGAATCCCCTTGACTTCTTTCGAGAACTCAACGTACGGAATAATGAATCGGAAGTCATCTTTCGTTTGGATCAGAATGCTCACACACGTGTAGCACAGCACCATGGCCAGCAGCAGTTGAATGGCCGTACGGTAGGTTTCGGTGACCAGCGGTGTTAGTGCAATGGTGGCGATATAGGTGAGAAACAGTCCGACCAGGGTCCCGAAATAGATCGCCGTGATGGTCTCAATTCGTTTCCGCGTGAAGCTCGCGTCGATGGCGATCACGACACCGGCCAGACCGGTGACCAATGCAATCACGGCGAAAGGTGACCATTCCGGATCAGACGGGATGAGCGTCTTGGAGTTAATGAACGTTACTGATAGCCCGATTGCCACCAGGAGAAAGGCGCATCGGAGAATGAGCAGTGCCATTGCACTCGTACCGTTCTTGTGATGATGAAATGCTGCCCCGGTTGGGCAGTATCGCCGTAACTGGCGGTCGGGAGGACCGGCCGCCGCGATTCTGTTGCTCTAGGCCGCTTCGCTGTTACCGGCGGGTTGCCAAGACATGTCTGTCTGCAAGACTTGACGCGCGATTGACCAAACACTGGCCATCACGTCCCTCGGCTTCCTCCAAGGTATCATCCAGACCATATGGACGACTAGTCCTTGACCCGTCAAAGCCGCTAATCCGCGGACCTCACGCGATTTCGTCCCGAACGAGCGTTTTTTCCGGTCTTCTCGGCCACTGGTTGATTAAAACCCGAAGCGTCAATTTTGCTGTTGCGCT
>CAJHYQ010001146.1_pt1 | contig 39429 bp, 34 predicted proteins | sample 9198721 | NCBI WGS metagenome assembly CAJHYQ01 (sample SAMEA7708357, study PRJEB35096) | sediment metagenome | biome: marine neritic benthic zone biome [ENVO:01000025]; feature: sediment [ENVO:00002007]; material: shallow marine sediment [ENVO:03000034] sea grass bed [ENVO_01000059] ... | reverse complement strand
CTCGATGGATCGATGTGAATGATGATTGTCGAGTAGCGATCGTTGATTGTTGAAGTACCAGATGACCTGCGGCGTTCCACGATCAACACCGCCCCTGCAAGGGGGTTAGAATGCTCGGCAGGAGCCTCGCCCGCCTCGCCCTCCCGTTTGCGCTTCACATGGTCAATAACTTCAACACGCCAGCATTGCCGGCTGGGAACTCATAGCTGTTCAGTTCGCACCGAGGCACCCAGATGAAGGGGCTATGTGGCTGCGCTTGCACACTGAGCGGACGACAAAGAAAAAAACTGAGTCGAACGGTTCCATAACCATAAGTCTGGGTGTGAGGTGGGAACTCGTCGATCACCTCGACCTCAATCCCGCTTTCTTCCAGACATTCGCGCACTGCCGCGTCTTGCCGGCTTTCTCCCTTTTTGACCTTGCCGCCCGGGAACTCCCAAAGTCCGGCCAGTGGCACTCCCGGAGGGCGCTTGCCAATCAGGAAGCGATCTTGATCGTTGACGATCGCGATAGCAATGTCGGTAGCAGTCATGCAGCGATCTTAAGTCGCCGATTTGAATTCATCGAGCAGTCGACCGGGCGAACCCATGATGTTGTAACCACCATCGACATGCAGAATCTCCCCGGTGATTCCGTCGGACATGTTCGACAGCAGATAGCAACCTGCTTTGCCGACTTCTTCGTGCGTGATGTTTCTTCCCAAGGGGGCCATGTTGCCGTACAAGGTTAACATGTCGTCCACGCCGGCGGCGCGGCCAGCCAGCGTACGAACGGGCCCGGCGCTCACGGCGTTCACGCGAATGCTTCGAGGACCCAGGTCGAACGCCAAGTAGCGTACGCTTGCGTCAAGTGCCGCTTTGCAGATTCCCATCACGTTATAGCCCGGAACAGCTTTCTCGCCGCCAAAGTACGTCATGGCTGCGATGGCTGCACCATCATTCATGATCGCCCGAGCCGCATTGGCGACAGCGATCAGACTGTAGGCGCTAATATCCATGGCCATCTTGAAGCCTTCGCGACTCGTTTCGACGGTGTCGCGATTCAAATCGTCACGGTCCGCGAACGCGATCGAGTGCAATAAAAAATCGATGGTGCCGAAGTGCTCGGCCGTTGTTTTCATGACCTCAGCAATGTTTTCGTCGTTCTGTACATCGAGCGGCACCAAAAACTTTGCCTGCTCAACGGTATCCGTCAGCAGTTGTACGCGTCGTCGATTCCGTTGTCGCGCGTCGTCGGGTCGATCTGGTAGATGCGTAAACCCGCACTCGCCGCCCTGCTGCATGATCTCCTTGGCGATTGCCCAGGCGATGGAGTGATCATTTGCCACGCCGAGGATCAAACCCTTTTTTCCGTCAAACAAACCCATGGCTTAACTCTCCGCCATCTTGTCATCGATACGTTTGGTCGACTCACTACGGTCAACAACTTTCGAGCAGCACGTGAATTGGCCTGCCTATCCACCAGATTGGGCAATGTAATGCCTCTGGTTGGCTGCACTCCGTAAGCTAAAGGATATCGGTCTAAGATTATGTGTCTATCGGTGTTTCGCGGTCCGACCGATGGTCGGCTTTGTCCCGGGACGGACAATTGCCTATCATGAGCGTCCTACTGGAAGATGAATAGCCTCATAGACAGCGAACCAAGCGCCCCGGCCGCAAGCAGGGAGCCCAACGAGCAGGCATGGAGCTTAGCACCGACATTCGGCGGATCTTAACGTCTCCAGCGGCCCTCGCCACGGCTCTCGAGATCCTGCTTGAGCAGCCGCATTTGGACGATCGAACGGCGTTCTTGAAGTTTGCTCTGTCGCGTATTGTCAAGGAGCTGGGTACTCAATCGGCCGCGGTGTTGGTTGCCGAGCAGGGTCAATGGCGTGCTATCGGTGAGACGTCATCTGCCAGTGCCGCCGCCCCCCACGGGCTTCTATCGGATGCCTTGGATGCTGAAGAGGTTCGATGCCAGGGAACATGGGCGGCTGCCCCCTTGCGGGTCCGACCATCGACGGGCCAGCTGTTGGTCGCGGACTATGGTCGAGCAACTTCGACCGCTGACACCGCGCCGTTCGATGCTCTTGCGGCGACCTTGGGCATCAGTCTGAATCGTCTTGCTGATCGGCATCACAACCGACGTCGGCTGCAGCGACTCGAAGCGATCCTCGAGATTGCCGGTCAATGGAATCAGAATCTAGAAACCGAGCCGTTGCTGGTTCAGATGGCTGAGACTTCAACACGACTGTTGGGTGCGGAACGAGCAAGTATTTTCCTCTGGGATCGTCCGCGTCGCACGCTCGTTGGTCGGCCTGCCTTGGGCGTCGAGAAGGACGAATTGAGAATTCCCGACGATGCGGGTGTGGTGGGCCAGGTCGTCCAAACCGGCGAAGTCCGTCGTGTGGACGACCAGCAGCAGGATGACATCAATCGAGACGTCGACGAGCAGCTGGGCTTTCGTACCCGGACGTTGCTTTGCGTTCCCCTGCGAGGACGAAAGGGCAAGATCCTCGGTGCCTTCGAAATGATCAACAAAGTCGATGGCAACTTCACGCGAGAAGACGAAGAGGAGTTGGTTGAGTTAGCAGGCCACGCCGCGACCGCACTGGAGAACAGTCAACACATTGAACAGTTGCTCGAGAGTCGCAAGCAAATAGCGCGCGAGGCCGCTCAACGCGTCCAGTTGATCGGCAAGACGCCGTCGATTCAGAATCTGCGAACAACGATCGAACGCGTTGCTGCCACGGATCTAGCGCTGTTGGTCCTCGGTGAGAACGGAACCGGTAAGGAAGTCGTCAGTCAGATGGTTCACTATTTGAGTGACCGTCGAAACGAGCCGTTCATCGCCGTCAACTGTGCCGCTTTGACAGAAACGTTGCTAGAGAGTGAGTTGTTTGGTCATGAACGCGGTGCCTTTACCGATGCCCACGAACCGCGCGCGGGCAAGTTTGAATTGGCATCCGGCGGGACGCTGTTTCTGGACGAGATTGGTGATCTCAGCCCGAGCGGTCAGGCAAAACTACTGCGGGTACTTGAAGAAAAGGTCGTCGTGCGAGTTGGTGGCTCGATACCCATCCCTACCGATACTCGGGTGATCGCCGCTACGAATCAGAACCTCAGCGAAATGGTTCGTGAAAGGCAATTCCGTGAGGACCTCTTTTTCCGTCTGAACGTCGTGACGATTGAAATGCCTCCGTTGCGTGAGCGCGTCGATGACGTGGAACTATTGGCCGAACACTTTTTGCGCGACTTCTGTGCCCGAGCGCGACGTCAACCGCCTCGCTTTACAGCAGATGCAGTTCGGCGAATGCGTCAACACGCTTGGCCAGGCAATGTGCGAGAGTTGAGGAATCTCATGGAGCGGTTGGCCTATCTCACGACCGGCGATGAGGTGACGGCCGAAGATCTGGCCTTCATCATTTCACCAGGACGTGCGGACGAAGTATCACCGATGTCTCTTGACCGCTCACTCGCCGACGCCACCAAGCACTACCAAGCCGAGTACATTCGCAAACACATCTCGGCGGCCGGCGGCAACATGAGCGACGCCGCAAGACGCCTCGGACTCCATCGTTCGAACCTGTATCGTAAGATGCGTCAGCTCGATATGACGACAGACGAGGACGACGAGGCTTGAAGCAGTGGGTCGAAAACGACTGCCTACTCCAGCCTTTGCGGTTGCAGCTCGCCTACCACACGATCGGTGTCGAGTAGTAGATGACCGGTGGTGTGTAGACCGGAACGATTTCTGTGACGGTTGGACGATAGGTGACGGTCGGCACACGACGCACGACTCGTTCTTGAACCATCTTTTGGACCGGCACTTTGACCTTACGCACTTCCTGTCGCTCGACGTATTTGACGGTCGTCACAGGCACTTTTCGGACCCGCTCTTCGTCGACGTACTTGACCGTCGTGACCGGAATCTTTCGGACCCGCTGCTCCTCGACATATCTCACCGTCGTGACAGGGATCTTTCGAACTCGTTCTTCGCGGACATATCGCATCGTGGTGACGGGCTCGGTACGCGTTACCGTTTGGGGCATGTATGACGTGACCGGTACGGACGTCCACGTGCCAAAGCCGTTGTAGTACGTCTGATACCTTACAACCGCTTCGTAAATCGTACTGGTGACGCGACGCTGAGAGGTCTCATAGACGGGTTTGCGAACCGTGTATCGTTCTTCTCGCTCCGACGTTTCATAGACGGGTTTTCGAACCGTATAGCGCTCCTCTCGCTCAGACGTTTCGTAGACCGGTTTCCGAACCGTGTATTTCTCCTCTCGTTCCGAGGTCTCATACACGGGCCTCCGCACGGTCACTGTTTGATCTTGTTCTTCATATTCCCAGACAGGGCGCATGACCGTTGTGACTTCTTCATATTCTTCAATGACCGGGGCCCACTGAGCGTCCGCCAATGCAGGCAACATGAAGAGCAGCGCCGAGCCGGATAGTGCGGTGAAGATCCTTTGCTTTGTGAGCATATCTAATTCCTCTTACGATTCATCACGCGGGTTATTCCACCCATTGTAAACTCCAGATGCTGCGACAGACACCTATCGGACCGAAGAAGTATCTCGCCTGCGAGATGGTTAGAACAGCGACCGACGACGCGCGTGTAAAGGTTGCCATGCGCGAATGCAGGCCGTAAGAATTGCGCCCTTGGCCTGGCTTGACGCTTTGCTCTCAATACCCAAAACAACGTGGCTTACGGGCAGCGCAGCGGCGATTTGCATGTCGAGAAAATTAGCTTAGAGACTTGCACATGACACGATGGTGGTACCCGTTCGCCACTGCGCCCATACAAAGTAGAAACCCAAACTAGCGACGTTGGGAGTCCGGACGTCCGGCAGTCAATGGTTCGTTGGTCATCAGGAACTCATAGATCTGATGGGCGGCCAATCGGTTGCCAGCCACGTTGAAATGGCCGAGCCCGCGGAAGTGATGCCATTCTTCCTTTTGCCGGCGAGAACGGCTTGGAGCCGCGTCGCGAAATGAGTCGACCATGTCGATCATTGGTACGCCGATACGTTTGCACAATCGACCGAGGCGTTGCGATGGGTAGTCCGGGTCCATTTGCGATGCGAGGGATCCAGCGTTTCTGATCAACCGGTTCCAATTCTCGTTGTGAATCTGGTCGGCCGACGGCAGCAAGGCTAACACAAACTGGCTGCCATCCTGCTCGACTTCACGCTGAAACGTTTCGATCAGTCTTTCCGTGATCTGCCAGGCTTGCTCGAGTTTTTCCGAGGGTTCCGAATTGTAGATGAGCTTGCACTTGGGCAAGACGCCGACGTTCCGTATCGTGCGAGCTGCGGTAGCTCGAGTCGCCTGTTTCTGCCACAGATAGAAGCGACTGTGTTGATTCAGCCACGCCGACAGGTGCGACTTGTGTTTGGACAACTTGAGTTGCCGGAGCTGCCCATCATCGTCCAGATCAAAATAGATGCGGTGGGGGCTGCTCGAAAGCTGCCGGCAGTTGTCGCTGAAATCGTTCCAGATGCAAAACGCACAAACGACGACATCGGGTCGATAGTGGCGAACGACTTCGCGGTACAGCACCAATTGCTGCCCGGTGGCCGATCCAGAAACCCCAAAGTTCATGACTTGACAGTTTTCATGGCCCGGCGTTTCCGCAAGCTGGCTTTGCAGCAGATTCACCGACGTGCTCTCTTCTTCAACCCCGATCGCTGCGACCATCGAGTCGCCGACGAGTGCGATTCGGCCGGCGCCCGCCGGCTTGTCGAGGTCGTACGAGCCGCCGCGCATTCCGTCACGATTGAATCGTAGGTCCACGTACTGATCGCTTTCGGGTACGAACACACGGCCCTGATAACCGGGGACGAAAGTTGTTCCCAAGACATCATGGTTATGGATCAATGGAGGTTCCAGATCCGTTAGAAGGCGAGTGGCAACCTCAAGAATGAGCAGAAGCGATACGAGTGTCGTGAGCAGGATGCCGACTTTGAAGACCATTCGACGACCGCGTCGCGCAGCAGGCATTGTGCTATCGACGACACTGCTGTCCGCATGAGCCTTGTCGCAGTTTTGCATGATCCGACCCTCCTTAGTCCATACTCGCCTTCCTTGCTGCGGACTATAGCCGACATGCTGAGTGCAGGCGACTGCAATCGCGTAGCTAGTTCGCTTGCAGAATGAACGTAGAAGCTAGCGTACTTTGCCCGCCAGTCTCAATTCGATTCTGATGGTGTCCAAACAACGAGACAGGGAAGCGTCGCTAGCCCGCGGTGACGTTTAGACTATTTCGCTCAAACGCGATGCGAAACTCGTCGGGCACACTAGTTGCGTTGTGTGGACAAAGACTTCGCAGGGACGTGCGACACTCATTTCTCTTGATCTGACCAAGGACCTTGCCCAGTGGACGAATTCCTACGCGGTACAAACGAAACTGACCTTCTCGATTTAGATGTTGGATATGAAGTTCTCGATGCCATCGTCCAGGCAAACGTCGATTTAAAGAAAGTGACTCGGGACGAACTCAATCAGATGGTAGTCCACTTCTCGACGAGTCGAAATCGCAAAGCAGTTGCTCGTCTCATTCGGAATCGTAAACGGCCGAGGTTCGAGGATTCGTTGGTCGATGGCCCGGGCAATCCGCACAGTGCGTCAAGCGTTGCCATCGGAGTCCGGCGAAGGCATCAAGGCAGGAGAGCCATTTCACGCGAGAATGATTGAGCGACAGCCAGTCGTCCATCATCTGTTTGTGTGATGGTCATGTCGATTGCCATTGCGCACTGGTTGGCCAATTCCACCGTTACATTGCGATCGTCCGGTGCGAGGCGGATGCCGACAAAAGCCGATGCGAATTGCATCGATCTAACATCACAGATCAAACAGATCGTCGCCCAGGCCAGGCGGGCGACTGATCGGTGCAGATAGGGCGTGGCATCGCTGGATTTTGATGACCACAATGCCCATGCTCGCTGGTCAAGTTCCGCTAGTGTGTCTTCGGAACAGTCTCTCATCGCATCGCGGATGAAGGTCAGCGCTTCGTGCAAGCCGTCGTCGCTTGGATTCGATTGGCTGATGTAAGGTGCAACCAGATTCACGGACCATTGGACACACTGCTCTGGCTTGCGTTCGGCGATCGCCTGGCAGAAACGATTGGATTGAAAGTATCCGTCTTTCAGGCTGGCCTGCAGGACTTCGTTGGCGATAGGATGCAGCTGCATGGAGTGGCCAGTTGGTGACTTCAGATTAAGGTCATGGAGTAGCTCAGCGCTTCGGCAGCCCGTTTGACCAAGGGCGTAGCCGACTGCTCGTGCTGAGCGCTCGCGTAGCCCACTATGAGATCGTCGCCAGGGATCACCGTGCAAGAGAAGCTGGCGTCCTCATTGAGTGGATCGTCGATGACCACGATCGATATCGCTTCAGATCTCACAGCTTCTAAACGACTGATCTGATGCTCGACCTCGGCTGCCATCGGCGGCGGCTCTCTTCGTTTTTCGAAGTTGGCCTTCATGCGGCGCAAATGCGCGAGCATGTCGCCAACTTGATCGGACCCAGCTTTGGCGTCGGAATTGACGTACGCAAACTCGTCACGGAGTCGTTCAAGAATCTCCGTCGGAGTCAAGTGAGGCGAGTCGTTGCGGGGGCTTAGTTGGTGACCCATGATCCGGAGCCCGGGAGTTTCAGGTTGAAGGTCTTCATTTTAGACTTCCAAACGGAAACGCACGATGTCACTTCCGGATGTCCGCCCCGCAGCGAACGGGACGCTGCACGGCGGCTTGGGTTCGACCTTTGAGAGGCTGAACTCTACTGTCTTCGCCGCAGGAACAGTCCGACCACGGCCAGTGGAACGAGTAAGGCCATTGCTGAAGGCTCCGGCACAACATTCACAGTCAGTTGTTGTGAGTTGCCATCGACCATCTCGATACGAGTTACGTACTTGCCGAGCATATCTCCGGCCGTGAACTGAGTGGTCAGCCGGGCCGTTTCGCGACCGAAGAAAACCTCATTGACGGGCGTCGAGGGGCCGGTTGAGACCAGCGATTGTCCGGTCGCTCCGTCCGGTGCCGAGATGGTGACTTCGCCAACCTCCTGATCACCCTGCATGAGCTTGTTGTCCACGATTTCCACGTCCAACATCGGTTGCCCGTTGCCGTCCCACACCCAGAAGTCGTACGGTACGATCTCGCCTCCGGGCAAGACATCCTGATGAACCGAATTTCGTCGCATCGGGTCATAAACCGTGGTGAGATTGATGCTGGGTGCTGTTTCCGGTCGAATGGTCAGCACCGCAGATCCAGTTTGCTCGGAGCCGCCCGGTCCAGTTTCCGCGATCACCTGAATTTCGTAGTCGCCGGGTGCGGTGGGGTTTTGAAAACTCGGCAAGATCATGTGGATCTGTTTGATCCCTGGTCCTGGAGGAGCCGAACCAGGTCCAACGTCCAACACGGCCGTATGAACGAAAGTGTTGCTACCTTCTCCTGCTTTCTCCAGCGTCAGATTGTATACCGGGTTGCCTTCGGTGTTTTCGGACGTACCGGTCACCGGTGGTACGACGGGCAAGATAGGTCGTTGCGGCCAACCCTGGATGAACGCACTGGTGTTGCATTGCAGAGCACCCGGGGTGCAGGTTTTTGAGCTGAATGCGGTTACCGTTGGCAACGTTCCGCCGTCGACGAATTCGGGCGGCAAGACAATCTTGACCGTCTTGCCCGCCGGAAGTGAGAGCCCGTCGGAATTATCGAAGGGAACGTCAAGGTTGATGAGAAAGTCAGTTGGTGCGCCAGCCACATCACCGTCTGGCGTGATTCCAGCTTTCACGATTGAGTGCACCAGATCCTGCGCTTCGACGTTAGATAGCGAAAGACCAAAAGCCAAAATCATCAATACACAGCCATGCTTCTTCATAGCGTAAGTCCTTTGACTCCTGGCGTGTGCGAGCACACGCACCACTAGTTCCCCCGGAACGCCCCGCAACGATTTGCCAAAAGCGAAACTGCAGCTTAGGCATGGTTGCAGAGCAAAAAAACGGCGTGAAGCAGCTGTGTCAATCTCGCCACAGATACTCCACGCCGTTCTTTGTGTTAGCGTTCCCCCCTTAAAGACGTCGACAGCGTATCATGTCACGTTGCGATTGCAAGGCGTTTTTGCCGATCGAGAAATCTTCATTTTCGTGCGGGCTGTTGCGTGAGTTCCTTCTGCCGCCGGTAGCCGACGACGTAGAGCGACGTGGAAGCCTTGAAATTCTGAGGGAACTCCTTGCCCGACAGATCGTAACAGACACGCATCGAAATCGCGTCTTTCATTCGTAGATGGCCAGACAAGTCCGACCACGTTTAGGACCGTCCGTGCCGGTGATGGTCATGCGCTTCGGTGACGTCGTGGCTGACAGGTCCCTTTGTCTTCTCCTTCGACGGTGACTTCGTAATGCTCGCCGTTGATCTTCAGCGTGATGGCTTGCAGGGCCGACTTTGGAGGCCGCTCGCCGCCAAGGACCGCCGCGATTGGCTGCCAGACACCTTCGTGTTGTTCTCGCTGTCTTCGGCTTCGATTGCCACGTTGGAGGTGGACGTTTGATGTGTGGTTTTCCCGATTTCCTGATCGGTTTCTGTGGTGATTGTCAGTGGTGTCGTCAACACGACGAGCAGCAGACCAATCATCGGAACTCCTTCTCATTTTCGCGGTAACAAACCCGTTGGAAGCGAAGTCGGCAGTGACACGGGTTATGAAGCCGTCAACATCATTGAAGCAGTCGGCTGAGTGGCTTTGAACATCGCTCAGTGATACCGATCTAGAGCGAAGTCATGTGTACCTGGGCGGTGAGCCACTACCCGGCAAGCGAGCGCTGGATTGCGGGAATCTGTCCCGACGGGGCTTAAGTGGATTCGGTCGAGTTGCCGCGCGAGCTTGGATCCATCGGGATTGTCCAGACCTTCTACCTTCACGCGTCGACTCGCTTGCGGTTTCTTTCGCGCGAGGACTTTGCCGGACGAGCTTGTCCCGCTAGACTATCGGTTTGCCATGGTTCACCCATTGCGATCAGGTGTAGCCTGACGCCACTGTTTCCTGCAGGGGCATTGTCTCGGGCTGGGTTCTTCACCGACTATTGGCGGCGGCGACGATCGATTTGTGAAAATCGGCAATAGCCCCCTTAGCTCAACTGGCAGAGCAACTGACTCTTAATCAGTAGGTTCAAGGTTCGAGTCCTTGAGGGGGCACTCTTGTCCGCCTGTCTGGCTACCCGCCGAAAAAAAGGGTCAGGCTTCTTTAACGATATGCCCCTCTGGTCGGCCATGAGCATCGTTCCCTGATCCGCAGAAAAAGAAGCCTGACCCTTTAAGCTGACTCGCGAGAAAAAGGGGTGGGGTCAGGCTTCTTTAAGAGATAAGGCATCGACGTATCCTGTCTGTGATAACGATGCCCCCACGTCGTCGGCCACGAGTCGTTCCCTAACCAAGCAAAAGAAGCCTGACCCCTTATTCGGATTCGATCTCGGTCGTGCGCTGAAGTGTTTGCCAATCGAGGGTTAGCTGCTGATCGCCGTGGTGCATTGTGACTCGCTCAGAGGGGAATTCGGCGCGAACGAAGGGATTCCGGTAGCGAGGATAATTGTGCAATTGGACGGCCGCGTCGTTCTGTGTCAGGGGACCCGTCCAGCCAAATTTGAGACGCCCCTGGCTCGGCGAGTCATAGGTCACCCGGAGTCCAGAGACTGCTACGGGTGCTGCTGCGATACGATTTACGAACTCCATGAACGGACCATCCGTTACCTCGCGGCCTAATTCGCATAGCCACACACACTTTCGCCCACCAGCGATCAATTCGCGACCGTGGTCGTTTCCCGGCGCGGTTTGCCAGTGCGTCGGTTGCGACACCCATAGCGCAAGGTAACCGTTGCCGCGTCTCGCAAATATCCAACCGTCGCGCTCGATCATCTCATCAAATCGATCACGAGGCAGCCACGCATGGGTGAATGCCGCAGTGTTCGTCACATAGAGTCCAGGCTTTTCGGTGACGTTGTAGATGATGATCGCCACGTTTTCGATCTGCGCGGCTCGAGGTAGCGTGCCACTACCGCTCCAATAGTCCGGCGTTGCCTCCGCATCGATTACCGGATGCGTTGTAAAGCAGACAGCATCCGGTCCCAGTGTCGCCTGCCAGATTGCCTGCTGGTCGCCGCCAAAGCCGGCGCGGTAGTCCTGTGCCGTACTGAGCATGAAGTCAGAGTTGCGATAAGTATAGATATTCACTTCCTCGCGCAGGTTCCGCGTCAAGTCTTCTTCGTATCGCTTCGCCAGCTGTGAAAGGCTACGCGTATGCTGAGCCTGCCGGATCATCGCCTCATGCTTTTTGAAATGCTTAAAGAAATCGTTGTGCCACCAGTTGAATTCATCCAGCATGTTCACGAACAGCGGTAACGTCTTGGGGTGAGCGTAAGCCTCGAGGCTGAGCCAAACCATGCCATCTTCTACGTTGTCGTAGCCGAGACCCCAACGTTCTGCTTCATCAACGCGAATTCCCATCCGCTGCCGATTCACCATTCCAGCTGGGTCGTTGGCAATTCTGTGCAGCACGGCTGGCACGCGGTATTTCGGGCTGAGTGCCAAAGAGGTTCCACTCATCGAGCCACTGTGAAACCGCCCGACCCCAAAACAAAGCTTACTCACCGTCGACGTGGCTTCATTTTGAGCAGACTTCTTATGACCTTCATAGCTGCGACCATGGCTGCAAGCAAAGCACCCGCGAAAGCTGTTGCACGCCAAGTCGGTCAGCATCAGATCGAGTACCATGGTCGCCCGTTGCGCGATCTCCTCGTTCCGGCAGAAGTCAACCAGGTTCACCAATGCGGCAATGTCCTCGTCATAGTAAACATTCGACAGCCACTCACTAAACCCGGTTCGAAATCGCAGATTTAACCAGCGAAGAACGCGCGGGCGATGCCGCGCCATTTGCTCCTTGCCCGTCCACCCTGAGTTGGTGAATATCTGATCGGGGAATCGTTGTCCGGCAAGGTATCCGGCACTCGAGAAAAGAATATGATGATTCTCGGACCAAGTGCACATCGAGTCCACACCCGGCTCGTCGGGCCAGTATTTAAAGTCAAGCACGCTCCGTCTAGCATCAGCGCGCAACGCGTCACGGAATGCATCCGAGTCGCCGTATTGATAAAGCAATCGGATAATTCCGTGCATGGAGAAATCAGAGCAGTCACGCCGGCGATCGATATGCAGTAGGTTCTTGTAGATTGATCCTTGCCATACGGGAAAGCCGCGGTCCGCGAGAACCAGTTGGCTCCAGATGTCGGCCGTTGGACGCTGCGCGGAATGATTCAGGAAGGCCACGCGCCGTCTGGCAAATCTCGCTGCAAAGGATATTTCGGCGAATTCGTCTTCAGTTTCGCTCCTGGGATAGCCGTCTGGGGGCAGAAGCTCCGCGAGTTCGCGGTATCGTTCCGTGAATGACGGCCAGTCCGCGCCATGCACCGTTGCGCACGACAAGAGAATCGCCAGTCCCGAGGCGAGAAATCGATGGTCAAATTGTGCGATCAATGGATCACCTCACTGTTGTCGCTTGGCGACTGGTCTTTCCATCGTTTGATCCGGTTGCCCACAAAAAGGGGTCAGGCTTCTTTAATGGGTGAGACACTAGAGTGTCACTCGTGTTTGATAACGATATGCCCTGTGGTGGCCACACGCTTCGATTAATGGTCAGCAAAAAAGAAGCCTGACCCCTTATGCTCAAAAAGAAGCCTGACCCCTTTTTGGGCCGCCGCTAGGGCATGACGATGTTTTCGTTGGAGACAAGAATCGTGGATCGTGTCCAGTCAATAAAGTTCTGCTCGTCCTTGAAGAAGATCTCGAGGTACTGCTTGGCCTTGTCGGTCGACCAATCACGCTCAAGCGTGTCGATGCTCTCGACCCAAAGTTCGGCCATGCCATCAAATGGTTCGACTAGCCCAGTGCGAGGACCGATCACAAGATTGCGAGCGTCCGTTTCCAACGGAAGAACTTGCACGTATCGTTTAACACCGAGCGTCGAAAATGCGTCCTCAGGCGCCGCTTGTGGGTGTTTTTCGCTCCAATAAGACTGGAATTCTTTGAGGCTCAAATGCGGCAGACGTCGCATCAAATAGCTGATTCTTATCATTCGTTTCTCCAACGGGTCACTACAGGCGTCGCGCCTCGCAACGTCCCAACGCTTTGAGGCACGTTTCAGTTAAAGTTCCTTCTTCTTTCTGGTCATCTCGAACGTGTGTTCTTCGGCCGCCTTGCCGTCAACGAACTTCGTCCAAGTCGACTTGATCGAGTCCTTGTTGACGAACGTGATCTTGCCATGGTGCATGTGCGGGTCGTTTTCCGAAGCAAGATTGGTGGCTGCTACGAAATTGAAAACGATTGTGTCTTTCTGGTCTCCCAGCGCCGCCTTCAGGCGAGGTTGGTTGCCGAGCATGCAATAGTGGTTCAACATCACGGTGTCGCCATCGAGATGGTAGACCGTGACCATCTCCATCGGCGAACCCGGGAATTCGCGTTGAACAATTGCAGATCCGCCCGCGATGATGCGAACGCTCAGTGCTACCTGCCCCTGGTGCTCCCACTCGCCGGCGAGCGATTTGATTCTGTCAAAGATCGCCTTCGCTTGCTGCGTAGTGTCGTTTTCAGCCGCTTGCGCCGAGTTCAAAAGCGACATGGCCAGCAATAGACTCGTGATGAAGATTCGGTAGATCATCGACGTTCCTCCTGTTTTCAGCGGTTGGCGGTTAGCGATCGACAACGGTGGCATCGAAGTATCAATATCAGCCAAGTCGTGAGTGATGGCAAGCGCAGCCAGGCAAAGGCCCCGTCGTAAGGGCGAGGAGCTGCTTTGGGTGCGTTCTAGGGGCGGCCATCCATCGACGTCTCGACTGGTAGACTAGAGTCGGGACGCAGCATCCCAATCCGACCGGGAGGATCGCAGGTGGAGCCTTGGATAACCTCGTTGCAGCAGTGCCAACGAGGTTGCGATATTACGCGTGCGATGCCGAGCCATTGAAAGGCAAACCGAATGTCACTTCGCCCGGCGTCTGGTCTTATCCTATCTTGCAGTTGCCGTTAAGCATGAACCAACTGCACTTCTCGAAAAACGCATCGATTGCGGCCCGCGTTCTTCGCCTCATAGAGGCACTCATCGGCCAGTTCTATCAGTGCCTTTCCGTCGCCGAGCGAGGCGACCCGCGTCACGCAGGCACCGCCCAGACTGATCGTAACTCGCAGCTGTTTGCCATCGAGTTCAATCATTTCACCTTCTATCTTCTGCCGAATTCGTTCCGCGACAGTGCCCAGATCCGCTAACGTCGTATTCGGTAGAATCGCTGCGAATTCCTCTCCACCATATCTGGCAATGAAGTCGGTAGCGCGTGTGGCACCCTTCAGCCAGTGACCCACTCTTTCGAGTACTGCATCACCGACAACGTGGCCGTGCGTGTCGTTAAATGATTTGAAGTGATCGACATCCATGATCAGGATGCCGAGGGCGTTGGGTGAATTGCCTCGCAGTCGTGATTCGATCACTTGGCCTAATCGTTCGTCAAAATACGCCCGATTCGCCAATTGAGTGAGTTGGTCGGTTTTGGCTGCAACATCCAGCTGCTGATTTTCTTCCATCAGCGTTTCGGCTTGACGTTGAACCTCGTCCAGATCGGTTACCGCATCCAAGCTGATCTGCAACATTTGCTCGCGCGCTTGAGCCAAGATCGTACTGTACTCGGCAGTGTGCGACGGGTCGCCGACGTCCAGAGATGACGCGGTCTCGCTAATCTCTTCTTGCAGGTTCAGAACAAAGCCGTCGAGCTCTTCCTCACTCAAGCCGAAGAACTGTATCGCAAGTTCTCGCACTCTTGCCAGCGCGGCTCCCTTTTCATCTTCGTAAATCAAGGCCGAAATCGAGTCGGCGACCTGCAGCAGTTTGCACAGTTGGCTGACGGCATCCTCGACATCGTCCAGCGTCTCAGCGTCACACTCCCAAGCGCCGATGGAGCGAACTAGTAGTTCCGGCAGATTCCACAACCGTAAGAGTGATTCGCTCACCTGATGGAAGTCGTAACCGAGCACCTCTCGCTCAACGAGAGCGGTTGGAAGTTTCGCCTGAGACTGTGTCAACACGACCGCATACGGCTCGCTAATCGTGGCGGCCATGATCAGTTGTCCGATACGGGCGAGAAGACCGCACAAGAACGCCTCGTCATCGTACGGCGTTGCCACCATGCGAGCCAGTCCGCGCGCCGCAACAGCGGTCGCCAGGCTACGGCGCCAATAGTGTCCAAAATCAAGCGTTGTATTTTCAGATCTTCGTGGCAGAGCGCCTGTGAGCGAAAAACTGAGCGCCAACAGTTTGACTCTTTTCATTCCCAGAAGGACGGTCGCCTGGGGTAAGCTCGTGATCTCTCTGCCACGCCGAAAGTAAGCCGAGTTGGCAAGTTTCGTGATGTTGGCGGCTAGAGCAGGGTCTGACGAGATCACATTCGCCAAGTCGTGAATATTGGCGTTTGGATCCTTGCTTAAACGCAACACCTCGATCGCAACCGATGGTGGGCTAGGGAGATTGCTGGCGTTGCGGATCGCGCTGGGTAGCTGGAAGGAGTGATCAAGCATATCGATGGTCGTGTCCTTCGTGTTGGTTGGTCGAAGGATGAATGAGGAGCAGGCTTTCCCTGTCCAAGTGATTCCCGTATCAAATATTCCTCACCAAACTTGCAAAGTGCTTGGTGCGGCTTGGACTTACGGGCTTTCGTCTCTCGAAGCGTGCCGCCAATGACGAATTTAAGGACAAGCATGATTTGCCCTGTGATCAAGTGTGAGCTAAAGGCGTTTTGTTGGCTGGCACTTCGGGCTTGAATGCGATGTGGATTGCACGGAGTGATGGCACGGACTAATGCGATCGGATCGCCGTTTCTGAGCGGTCTAGAGTTGCGGGGGGCACCGCTGAGCCGGCTGACCAACCAACGCCAATCTCAAGGGATATAAGGATGAACGCACGTGAGTACTCTACCGATTGGAGCGAGGTTCTGAGCTGTCGTGAATTTTGGATCAGGTACTTTGGTCTGTCCGACGAACGTGTCTTCAAGAGCACGGACAAATTTCTCCGCCAACATCAGCACCGGCTCTATTGGGCACTTGGCGAATTGCTCCAGGGTCGCGCCATCCGCATCCCTGTCGTCAACGATTTCAACTTGGTTATCGAATTTGGCTCACGCAGAGAGTCGCTGTATCTCGTCGTCAATGGAAAACGCAAACGAAGCCTTTTAGGTTGGGTCGATCCGCACGCGTACAACAAATTGTTCCGATTGGACGAGATTGTGGCGATTGCAGACCTGGCGGAAAGCGACGAGCTAACCGTCCAAGATGTGTTCTTGCTGTTGCTCGGCTACTGGGGGATCTCGGAACAAGACAAGCCGAACATCAAGTCAATTCGCCAAGAGCTCACGCGGCAACTTCGGGCAACGAAACTGTTCTCGCGAGACGAGATCGGCTTTGTTGTGGCACGCTTCCTGAAGAATCTTGATCGCGAGACGGAGTGTGAATGGATCGAGCATCCTAAATGGGGCTGGGTCACCAACAGTCCCATGTCCCTACGGACTCCGGACGACGCGGACATTCCTGACGGCGTTAGTTTCGACTTTCGCCTATTTAAGCGATTTACCGATTCACTGGAATGTTGAGAATTCCGTCCCAGCGCTGCTCTCACGTCGTTTGTGAGTTCAAGACCAGGCGTCCCACATCCGGGCGACGTAGTCCTCAATGATCCTGACCGGATCCTCGTCGTTTCCACAGATAACAGATTTGCGAGGCGTTTCGAGGCTAAGCGAGGTGTTCAATCAGGCGAAGACGGGAGTCGCTAAGGCGGTTTTTGAGGCCGACTCTCGGCGTCGGCTAAGAAAATCAAAAGCTAAGCTTGCCAGGAACACTTTCGTGATCTCAACGCCGTTTTCGGCCTTCAAATTCGGGAGGACGTCGTCAATGAACCAGACCTCGACAACCGCTACTAGCATCATCTTGATGCTCGGTCTCACAGCCCTCATGGGGTGTGGAAAGGAAACACCAGCAAATTCACAACTAATACAAGTCGCCGCGAAGTCCAAATCTGAGCCTGCTCAGGTTGGCCGCCGGGTATTGTCTGATGGCGTCGTGACGGAGGTTCTGGGTTTGCGAGTCGTTAAGCCGTTTACCGGGCAGAAAGACTTGCGCGCCTTCAATTGGAACCCTGGAACGTCAGTGGCCGTGGCGATTTCACTACCACAGGGCGGGATTATCGGGTTGGATCGAGAGGCCAGCAAGATTACGGCCTTCTACGACAACAAGGGAACCGATCTTTGGGATGGTCCTCAAGTCAATAAGTTCAGCCATTCAAGCATCGACATGATGCCGTCGGTCTCCGAAGACACTCGGGCGATTTTGTTGGACGTCGATGGCCAAGGTGTACCCAAGTCGGGAGCGAAGTCGCTAACGCTCAAAGGCGAAATGCAGCTCTGGGTCTCTCAGGAGAAGACGAAATTGACGGCGTCCGGCGTCAACCTGAAGGAAGGCACCAAGTTCACTCTGGGCTCGCGCAAGATCAAGGTTACTAAGTCCGGTACACCGAAGTACGGCAACAAGAATGCTTTCTCCGCAACCCTTCGACTCAAGGGTGAGGTCGCGGATATTGCTGAGATCAAATTCTTCGACGCACAAGGAAATGACCTCTCCGGGCACCGTCAATCGTCGTTCTGGTCAGGTGATGGTGAGCGGCGCGTGAGTCATTGGGAGTTTGTTTTTGAACAGCGACCCAAGGGTCCGGTTGCGGTTGTCATGAATCAGTGGACGGATCTTTCGAAGAAGAAAATTCCTCTGGACTTGAAATTCAACTTGGGACTGTAAGCCATTTTCGGGACTCGCTCGGCGCTTGACGGGCGCCTAAGCAGGTCTGGACACAAAAAACGCACATCCGAAGATGTGCGTTTCAACATGTCAATCGTCCGAGATGGACGTCTTCACTTCGCAGCTCGTCGCTGACGCATCAGGCCCGCACCAATCAGTCCGAAAAGCAACAAAGCCATTCCCGACGGTTCGGGAGCTACAAAGAACGTGCTGTTCGCCGTTGCGGTGTCACCAGCGGTCAGTGTGAAGTCATGGATCAGCGAAAGGAGGCCTCCGTTTGGCAGCGCGGTGCTCGTCGTCTCGCCAGCGAAACTGTCGAAAGTGACATTGACGCCGTTGCCCAACGCGGTCAGTGAAAAGGAAGCCGGTGGAGTCGTTGGAAACAAAGTGCGTTCCGTCGTCCCGGTGATCAGGCCATTGAAGATTGCTCCACCAGGTGGTGACATGACCGTTGCGGGAGTGTTGCTGAAGTCTGAGTCTGCCACGCTAAGAGTCGAAGCACCGGTCATTGCCGTACCCGCCGGTACATCAATCGTGGAAAAAACTCCAGTCGAGGCCGAGAAAAGCTGAGTTCCGTCTGTGTTGTTGGTGACGCTCAGATTACCAGAGACACCAGGATCGGGATCATAGAAGAAGTCCCACCCAAGGTCGAAGACGTCATTTTGCAGCGAGCCAACCCAAGTCGAAGTGCCGTCTTCATTCTCTGTGAAATCTCCGACCGTCGTGTCGAGGTCGACTGTTAACGTCGGGCCTTCACCTGTAGGCGACGACGCAGTGACTCGTATCGTCGCGGCGGAAATGATCGAAGAATTTGCCTGGGCCGCGCAGAGTGCTACTAAGAGCACGACAAGAAACGTTCCATTTGTTGTGGTCACTAGCGGACTCCCTCTGAAGATAAAGCAATGTTGTCGCTAATTTGAGATTTGCCTTGCCAAGACCCGCATTTTTATGCACCGCTGCGCAGATTACAAGTATCTTCTGCCTGCAAATCGCAGGTTGTATGCGACCGATGTGTTACAAAATCGCTGGGATTTAGCGTGTGTCGAACGGATGTCAGATTGACCAGGCTCGATGTGTGCCGGTCAATGTCGGATCGTGCTCCCCAACGCTGAGGTTTGTTTTACTTGGTCATCGGGTCGCACGCCGAGCGCACCGTCACTTCGAAAGTCCTTGCTCGGAGAGCAGTTGCCGATCAAACCAATCGGCCAGCACTTGGACTTCTTCGTGAATCGTCGGCCAAGGATGCCCGCCCCCCACTTTGACGATCAACTCGACCGGAACCCCATTCTTTTTCAACTCACTCTTCAACCGCTCGGATTGCTGGAGCGGTACGGCTTGATCTGCGTCCCCATGAATCAAAAGAAAAGGCGGTGCCTGGGGTGTTACTTGTCGTGCCGACGACATCGCGGAGAGGCCGGCTGTGATTTGCTGGTCGCTCAAGTCCTCGACGCCGTCGGGAAAGGCGAGTGCTCGCACAAGTTGTCCGATTCGGTCGTTCGATCGAGCGTCGACGGACACTGCCCCGTACTGGACCAGGTCGGTCGGCGGAAAGAAGACCCCAGTGGCGGCTACGGGTGTCTTGTTACGAACGGCGACCAGTGAGGCGAGGTGCCCTCCGGCCGATGCGCCTGTCAGTCCGAGTCGTTTGGGATCGATCTGGAACTGGTCTGCTCGGTCCTTAACCCAACCGACAGCTCTTTCGATATTCTCGACCATATCCTGGCCGGAGAAGCGTGAAATCGATCCAGGGCGAACAGCGAACACGGTGTAGCCACGGCCGCAAAAGATGTCGTATATCCGAGCGCGTTTGTGATCCCGAATCTTGCCGCGGTCCGAACTCCATCCGCCACTGGCAATATCGATGATGCCCAGACCGTTCTGATCCCGGCCAACCGGTTTGAAAATATCCATGGTGATGGCGACGCCGTGGACATCGGCAAAGGCAACATCTTTGCGTTGCTCGTAGACAGGTTGTTCGGCCGTGGATGAATTGTCATCTGCGAAGGTCGATGCAGTGGACAAAAGCGCGAGCGTTAGTGGAAGCACGAGCAGGCGGAGTTCCATCTTGGTTTCCTAGCGTTCATTCAGAGGACAGGACGCAGCGTAAGCCGACCGCATCACTACGTGTCGAAGTTGGAGCGACTTGCCGATAGCTGCTGGTGAGTTTGGATGCATCATCCCTCCAACTGCCACCTCGAAGGACTCCGTGCCCTGCTTTGCCGCCGGAGAGCCATGCAGAACCGTTTGTGGGAGCGCCCTGATAATCATCGTGCCATGGGTCGATGCACCATTCCCACAGATATCCGTGCACATCGTACAAACCCCAGGGGTTCGGTTTCTTTTCGCCGACTTCCGGGTCATTGCCTGCCGCGTTGCCGTGAAACCAGGCGAAGTCCCCGAGTTGATTGGCGTCGTCCCCGAACGAGTACGTCGTTGTCGTGCCGGCGCGTGCGGCGTACTCCCATTCGGCCTCAGACGGTAGACGAATGACTTCGGTTGGCTTGATCAAGCCGATTGATCTCATGAGGGCCGTCACTTTGCGGCAGAATTGCTGCGCTTCCTCCAGCGACAGCATTTCGCATGAGTTTCGGCTCCCCTTCCAACGGGACGGATTGGAATCCATGACGGATTCCCAGAGATTCTGGGGCACCTCGTATTTGGCGATGGAAAACTGATAGTCGAACTTCACGCGGTGAGCGGGGCGTTGATTTGGCGATTGACCCTGAGATTGACCCATTTCGAAATCCGCCGGGTACGCTCCCGTGCCGGGTGTCAGCAACAGGAATTCCTGGCGGAATGTGGTCAGCAACTCGCGCTGAGACTCATCTGGTTCAGCGCATAGGACAAACGCGGCAAGGATGGCGGCATACATCGTCGTAGTGCGGTCAATCTAGAAGAGTCAAAGTGACGTTGCGGAAGTGAATGACACCGCCTTCAGACTGCAGGCCGATCTTTCCGGCGCGGACATCGCAACCGACCGCCTCATTGACCTTCTTGCCGTTGATCGTCAGCGTGAGCTTATCGCCATCGGCCGTGATTTCGTACTTGTTCCACTCACCTGGATCATTCTCGTTGCCAACGATCTTTCTGAGTCCTTTGAGGTTGGCAACTCTTGGAAGGTCAAATCTTCGCGATTGGTCACCGTCGATTTTGAAGCCTTGAAATCCATAAATGGCGCCCGCGTCGCCGCTCTTGAGTTGGGCTTCGACACAATTCGGCAGCATTTGCGGGTCGCCGGTGATTCGCATCAGCACGCCGCTATTTCCCGGAGCTTCTGGCCAACGCCATTCAACGACCAGTTTGAAGCTCTCGTATTCATCCTTGGTGCACAGATATCCTCCTGGCGTTCCTTTGCAGACCAGGATGCCATCTTCAACACTCCAAACATCCTCCATCTTGACGTCATCTTCGACCAGAAAGTGCTCCCAACCGGAGAGGTCCTTTCCGTTGAACAGCTTGACATCCTGATCGGATGGCTCGGCTGCCTCGGTACAGCAAGTCATGAGGGATAAAATCAGAGCGATGGGCAGAAAAGTCTCGCGAAGCATGGACATCTCCTTGGATCAACGACAACTCGGATTGCAGGTCTTCACAATTTAAACAATGCCCCAACGGCATACAATTCTGTGGCTGGAATCATCTTCAGATCGCCGAAAGGTTTGCCGAGACAATGCGTGCGATCTGCGACTACTTCTTCGATCCAGTTGTCCGCGGGCCAACAATGGTCAAGTCCGCCCCCACCGACTGATCCGTTGACAATGGCACACGGACATCGGCAAAGCGATTTGAATCGACCAGATCGGCCGGTTCCAACTCCTTAAATTCGACGTCCAGCGATCCGACAATGCGGTCGGGCCACATGAACCTCCAGTCAGTCAGCGAGGATACGAGAACATCTCGCTTGAACCCAATGGCACGAGAGAGGAATGCGATACCCGGGCGATAGCCATTGGTTGATTCGGTCCAGTCGGTGTTTTGCATGACGAGTCGGCGAGCCTGAGGGGCAGTCAGTAGGGGCCCAGCCGGTGGCTTGCGAACTGGCAAGAGCGTAAGCAGTTCGTCCGAATCGAACGCGTTTCGTACGCTCCGGAATTCAGTGGGGCGGACCGGGCGGTCCATGACCATGTGCAGAGCACGAAAAGTTGTGAATGAATTGTTCGTCAAATCGAATCGGATCGGGCTCGACTCCCCCGAAGCTACCGAATCGAACATGATGCCGACACGTCCTTGAAATAAGCAATTGCTGGCCACTAACTCGTCGTTAGTGCCCGGCACCCATCGACAGCAGGGGCCTTTGGTGGCAACGAAGTGGCAGTTGATCAGCTCCAATGAGCCGTTGGAAACACTCACGCACCCATTCATGCGTCCAGCAATCAGGCGACAGTTCTCTAAGCTGACTTTGCCGCCGCTGACGTCAATGATGCAGCGGCCCGACCCGTGCAGGCTGCTCGGGCGAGATTTGTTCTGAATCCTCCATCTGACTTCGAGGCCTTCTAGATGAATATCGGCGTCACAGGTCAGGAATGGCTTATCGGAGATTTCGTTCGTCGTCGACGCCATCAAGACCGGTGCTGATCCTTTGGCAGCGCGGATGGTCAACGACTTAGTCTCCACATCAAGGCTCTCGACAAGCACGGGACCATTGTTATGCACTTCGATGGCATCACCGTCTTCGGCAGCCCCAACCGCGTCGGCCAGCGTGGCGAAACGATCCGTATTTCCGACAACCGAGAACCTGAGTGGCTCGTCGCCTGTTCCGGTATCACTTGGCCAGTCGTAGAAGGTGATCAGCAGACCCATCAACATCAGAATCGAAACGACCGCGAGCACGGGTCTCTGACGCGACTTGTCGGTCTTCGGCTCAGCCACATCGGTCGCCGCATACGTATTAGCGTGTGTCGGGCGAATGTCACTTTGATGCTCCGACAGTATTTGGATCAGTTCGCTGGCCACAGGGCGATCAGCGGGTGTCTTTGCCATCAAACGTTGGATTAGCCCAGAGAACCAGACAGGAATGGTTGGGTCGAGCTCATGCAACGATTGAACTTCTTTCTGACAGACTTTTTTGAGAGTTGTGACGGCCGTCTGACCGCGGAAGGGCGACTCACCGGAGCAGGCCGCGTAGAGCACAGCGCCCAGACTGAAGAAGTCCGATTGCTCGGTCACTGGCTCGTCGTTTGCCTGTTCGGGCGACATGAATTCAGGAGTGCCGGCAAGAATTCCGCTTCCGGTTAGCGAGACGTCGACCCGTGATTTTGCCAGACCGAAGTCCGTGACTTTAACGCGGCCGTTGCCACCTTCGATCAAGATGTTGCCCGGCTTAACGTCGCGGTGAACGAGCCCTCGGGCGTGGGCGGCGACGAGTGCCGCAGTCGTCTCGAACCCAATGCGTGCTACTTCCGCCCATGGCAAGCGGTGCTCTTTATCGATACGTTGGGCGAGCGATTGACCGTCGATCAGTTCCATGACCAGGTAGAGGTTCTCACCGTGTTCCTCAACGGCGTGAACCGTGACGATGTTGTCGTGCTTGACGGATGCGATGGCCCGAGCCTCACGCATGAATCGATCGTGAGCTTCTTGAGTGGCCACCAGGGAGTGAGCTGGGACTTTGATCGCGACATCTCGATGCAGTGCTGGATCGGTCGCCGCAAAAACGACGCCCATGCCGCCCTCGCCAATCACACTGCGGATCTCGTACTTGCCAAGACGTCCCAGGTTGTCAGCGATAGTGGACGGAGACAAGAACGCGAATCTTCCGCTCTTGGGATCCTGTTGAACTTCAGCTGCGGCGTCGGGCGCGACGGCACGCAGTTTGGCGATGGCTTCCGTCAGCGCTTCTGATGCGAATTGGCAGGTCTCGCTACCGCGACCCGATGGAATGTTGATCGATCCTGCCAGCTCATCGAGTCGAAGACGGCATTGGTTACACGATTCCAGGTGCGCTTCTAATTTGCCCTGATCATCGTCCGCAGCTGGTGACTGGATCAGCTGTCGCAGTTCACCGTCAGTAAGACACTTACCTGAAACCATTAGAGTTGTGCCACTACTACATCTCGATTGCCTCGATTTCCTCACGCAATCGCGCCGTTACGCGACTCTTGGCAATGTACACTGCTCCGGTCGATATCTCCAACTCCTTGGCCACGTCCGATGCCGACTTGCCCTCGACGGCGACGCCCCAGAATGCCTTCCATGTCGATTCCTTAAAGTCGATCCGTACCTTTTCGGTTGCCCACTGAAATAGCTGGCGTTCGTGTTCTAGATTCCATAATTCTTCATCGCTGGCAGCGTCCTCTTGTTGTTTCAGCGTATCCTGAAATGCTGTATCACCGGTTGCGGTGGGCAAACGCCGGCGTTGCTCGAAACTCTTGAGCAGATGATTTCGTGTAATCGTAAACAACCAGCCACGAAACGAACCTTTGGTCTGGTCATAGACAAAACCAGGAATCGCCCGTGCGATCGACTGCAGAACTTGTTGGGCAACATCGGCGGCATCAGCGTCCTGCAGTCCGCGCCGCATTCCGTAGGCATGAATCAAGGGAGCGTAGATCGTGACGAATTCCTGCCACGCCGCATCGTCGTCGGTATCGCGTACACGAATCAGGAGGCTTCGACGTGTTTCGGGTGACTGGCCCAAGGTGGTCCTCACGCTTATCGTTAGTCGCGCTGTTTGCCTGAACATCAATGTCAACGACAGCTTAACGAACCTAGTCGCGTGATCAAACCCGGCGATAGCTGCGAAGTTGCGATTCGTGGCGTCGCAGAAGCTGGCTTAACGTCGCGGTGAACGAGCCCAAACTCAGAGAGGGTAGCCTGCACGGTTCGGATTGACGAATCAGCGGACCAAACTACTGCTGATTCTTGATCGCCTCGAGCCTTGCGAGCATTTTCTTGAGACGTTCGGGCTGTGCCTTTGCAAGGTTATTCTGTTCGCCCGGATCCTCGGCCAGGTTGTACAGTTCGTACGTGCCCTCGCCCTTCTCATATGTCAACGCCTTGATGGGCTTGGCGTTGGCGTATGACAGGACTTTCCAGTCCCCGATGCGGAGTGCCAGGGTGGGACCGCGATTGGGTTGTTGGATCAATTGACGACGCCCCTTCGCATCCGGTTTGCCGAGAAGTGCCGGCAACACGTTCGCGCTGTCAGGGCAATCGCCATCGGCAATGGGTTGGCCGACCATGGCGGCCATGCTCGCAGCCACGTCGATGGTGCAGACGATGTGATCTGACACGCCAGGCTTGATCGTTCCAGGCCAGCAGGTGATGAAGGGCGTCCGCGTCCCGCCCTCATAGATGCTGTATTTACCGCCCCGGAAGGGGCCCGCCGGTGTGTGTTTGCCCAGCTTGGTGATCGCCCCGTCCTGATAACCGTCGTCCAGCACGGGGCCATTGTCGCTGCAGAAAACGATCAGCGTATTGTTGCTCAGCTTCAGCCGCTCAAGCGTCTTGACGATCTGGCCGACACACCAATCCAATTGGATGATCGCATCACCGCGGAATCCCAGCTTTGATTTGCCTTGGAATCGCTCGTGTGGCATTCGCGGCACGTGAATATCGTGCGAAGAAAAGAACAGAAAGAAGGGTTCGTCTTGGTGCTGCTCGATCCAATCGACCGACTTCTTCACCCACTCGTCCGCCAGATCTTCGTCGCGCCACCGAGCGGCGTGTCCCCCGGTGTAATAGCCAATGCGGCCGATGCCGTTGTGCACGGTATGGTTGTGTCCGTGGCTCCAATTCATCTTTAGTGTCGCACGGACTTCCGGATCTTTGCCGGTCGGGTGATCAGGTGTCGGTTTCGTACTTCCAACCCAGAGTGGGTCACTCGGATCGAGGTCTCGCACTCGATGATTTTCTACATAGACGCTTGGTACGCGATCGTTTGTGGTGGGCAATAGAAAGCAGTAGTCAAACCCTATTTCGAGAGGTCCGGGTTTGATCTCTCCATTCCAATTCGGTGCTGGATGATCTCCCAGCCCCAAATGCCACTTGCCGATGACCGCGGTCGCGTAGCCCGAGTCATTCAGCAATGATGCAATGGTTTCGGTTCCCGGTTGAACCAACGCCGTCGCATTCGGTGGCGCGATGCCCGCACCTGGCTGACGGAAAGCGTACTTCCCCGTGAGAAAGGAGAAGCGAGTTGGCGTGCAGGTTGACGCTGAGCAATAACCTTGAGTGAATCGCAGGCCCGTTTCGGCGAGTTGATCGATGTTGGGAGTCTCGATTTCAGTTGCTCCATAGCAGCTCAGATCACCGAATCCCAGGTCATCCGCCATAATCACAATGACGTTTGGCTTCTCGGCTCCGGATCCAAGAGCTGCCAAGGTGACCAGCGACGTCAGCGAGACTGCGGCAATGAAGAAACGCATCGATTTCTATCTCACTCAACAACGAAGACTTGGTGGACCCCAAATTGTCCGTGCCTAGGCAATCAAGACCTTGCCCTCGCGATGGGTTCCCGGGAACAGGGTAACCGACTTGATTCCCTTGACACGACGAGCAATGTTGCACAACTCGTCTATCATCTTTCTCAGTAGTGGCACCCCGGCGTAGTTCTCGTAGACAGCTGCAATGATTAGCGACAGTGTATCACCTTCGCGTAGATACACCATGACCCCCACGAGTTGATCTTCGTCATCAGCTGGCTGCAGCACGAAAAGCGTTTGCGGTTCGGGTGAAGCGTCCAAAATCACGCGGAGGTGGTCATCGAATGTCCGCACATGAGCCATCCCATACCGTTTAATCAGGAGCACGATGTCAGATCGAACCTTCTCCTGGTTCTGGTTGAAGAACAGCTGTCGCTCAAGTTCATCCTTGTAACTTGAATTGAGAATTGAAGTGAACAGAATCTCGGCCATCAATTGAACTCAGGGTGGACTCAGCTTGGCGAACCCATCCGGTGAGCACACTTGTCCTGACCGCCAATCTAGCACAGTGATTTGCCCGTAGCTATCGGCAATCAGCAGTTGCTCGTCAGCTCTCTTGACAATGAAGTGTCAGTGTCGAGATGTTGTCCAAGGAAGTGGACGCCCACCGCGATCGCCAGGAGACTTGAAGCCGCAAATCGCTAGTAACTGAAGGCACCTGCCGCAAAGGCGAGACCGGCGATGATGAGTCCACCGAGCAACAGCAGGATGGTTCGACCGGTAGATCGGCTGCTGGGAATTGCTTGCTGTTCGGTGAGCTGTTTAGCGAAGTCGATGCCCTTACGGTTGACCCATTGGCAACCGACTAAGTACATCCCGTCCTTCTGCGAGTACCACATGATGCGGCCTTCGACTGCCTCATTTCCCGAACGATCGAGATTTACACTGACACGCGACCCAATGCGTCCGGTAGACAGAGACAAAAAGCAAAACCCGCCGGTGCCGACATTCGTTATGTCAACTTCTGCCTCCTGGCCGCTGATTTCAAAGCGTACCGAGGCCGGTAGCGAGATCTCAAAGCGGTCTGTTTCTCGACGCTCGAGTAAACCCTGTTCCACGTAGTCTTCAAGCAAATGGCCTTCAAGACTATGTTCGAACCGACATCCGACAATCCAAGCGTCTTGTTGGGACCCTCGAATCCATTGCACTTCGCAACTGATCGTGATGCTCAGATCCGCCCCTTTGGATTCCAGGTGCAACACCAGGCTTTCGCCAAACCGCAATGGTGCTTTCGACCTCAACCGCGCTCCAGAGATCGAGATGTCGATCAATTCACCACTTGCCGGTTCCTCGTCTTCGAAACGTTGAATGGCAACGGGCACTTCGTGTTCGGGCAGAACACGATAGCGGCGTGGACGGCTGATATCAGTTGAGTCGTTGGAGTCCGTAGCTTCAGGGGAAAGGGTCGATACCATTTGGACACTCTACCTACAAGTTACCGATGTCAATTTTCGCGGGGAATCAGTATGAATACTCTCTGAAAACATAGCTCGCGCGTTTCGGACGGCCGTGCTTCTGCGGGAATAGTGGAAAACCGCTGGCAACTGACGGTCCTACCGATTCTCGTCAGCTGACTGCATTCCCATGTGCCGGTTGCATGACCGAAAGAATCCGCTTGAGTGTCGACGGTTGGCCCTTTGGGTCACTGCCCGAGGTATACCGAGAAACGATGGAGAACAGTAGCCAAGCGAGAAACGGACGGGATCGGTAGCCGTTGCAGCGAAAGGTGTTCTTGGCTATTGCTCGAGATGTGCGGTAGATACGGCTATTCCGGTTTGGCACGTTCGCCGTTGCCGTAGCGATCCGGAACATAGTGGTACTCAATCCATTCCAGCTCCGCTTCTCGCCAGTATTTCTGCGGGTCATCGTCCTGGGGGGATCCCGCCTGCTCCCATTTGAGATAGGCCATTTGCCGGACTTCCTTGCGGGCTGCCCTGAGTTCGGATGAGGTGAGTAACAACGATTCAAGGCTAGGATGCATCACCGTACCCTTATGGGATCAATTCTCGTCAACTTCCATGTTGAAACGAGAGTCGGTGTTGTCGGTCGATAACAACATGCTCCTGAAGTATAAGTCATTTCACCGAACTCGGGGAACGCGCCAGGCTACCCAGAAACGCATGTTCGTCGTGCAGCCTATAGATGACCGTATCGTCACCGGACGTCAGTTTTCAGATGCTTGACCACATCGTCCAGTTGTCAGCAGGGTCTTTCGACGCAAGCCCAAACAAAGACGGTGCTGGTGACCATTTCCATGTCGAAGGAAGAGCTGCGTCTCGTCTTTGAATATCGACAAGATTCGGTGCGATATCAAGAGCGAGGACATTCGGAACATTTGCCTAGACTATTTTGTTCCGGCGAAAAGTCGTTCGCCCAAGGTCTTTCGATATGCCCTTGGTCCTGAGACAATGTTTTCTGGGCGAAACTAACACTCGAGTCGTCTTTTCCTGGAGGGGACGAAGTGGAGCACGATGGAATGAGTGCCGATCCTCCGCGGTTTGCTGATTCAGCAAACGATCAGCCGCTCCGGGCGCAGGTTGTCCGCTCACCGATCATTCGAATCGCCTATTTCGCCCTAGCCGGAAGCGTCGTTGTGACCTTCGTGGGCACGGTCCTGTTAGCCCAGGGAAACACAGCGTACGAATCAACCGCATCCAGCATTCGACATCTCGGCTTAACGCTGATGTTGATCTGCTGTTGCGCTGTTCTTGTCGGCCATCGAATGCCACAACTGCGAAGGTTCTACGAGATAATGCAGAATGGCGGTAATCGGGCGCAGCCGCATCCAACGCAAGAGTCCGGATGGAGGCGTGACACGCGTACTGGACCTGCGGCCGCGAGCCCTCATGTTCGCAGAGCTAGAATAAAGCAGTCGCAGATCAGCCTGGGTGGTCTGTTTGCTTTAACCACGATTGCGGCCGTCTTGTTCGGCGCGGTGGTGACGACCCATGATCTTGTCTTTGTCTTTTTGGCGGTTTACGGTCATTGGACCTTGATTTCGATGTGCATCGTGGTCATCGTTTTTGATCGAGGTTTGCCGCAGGCGTTTTGTCTTGCTGCGATCACGCCGGCGATTCTCTCCATGGTTGCGGCTACTTTTTTCGTGCCTTGGATGGGATCGGCTGGTGAAATTGCGATCCGCATCGCGTTCGTTGTCAATTTTGTCGTGATTCTCCTGATTGGCTTGGCCGGTGTGGGCATGCGTGTCTGGTTGGCCGCCGTTGCACAACCGTCCGAATTTCGCGATGCGGGGCAACAAGTACCACAAAATCACGCGCGAGAAACTCGCAGAGCTAGGTCACCAGAAGCTGATTGACCGCCAAGGAGATTAATCATGAGTCATTTGAGACGTTCGCTGCTGCTCGTTGCTTCATTGGCCTTCGTCGGTGACTCTCCGGGGATCGCTGATGAGTCGGGCTTGGTAGCTGAAGGTGCGAAAGTCGAACGATTGGCTGATGGTTTCGTGTTTACCGAAGGTCCTGCGTGCCGTGCAGATGGTTACGTTTTCTTTTCTGATATTCCGAATTCGCGGATACACAGTTGGTCGGTCGATGGAGAGCTAACGACCTTTCGCGAAAACAGCGGCCGTGCCAATGGACTCTATTTCGATCGGAAGGGAAACCTGTTGTGCTGCGAAGGTGGTGCCCGGCGATTGACGTCGGTTTCTCCCACGGGCGAAGTCGAAGTCTTGGCGGACGAGTACGAAGGAAAGAAGCTCAACAGTCCCAATGACCTATGGATTGATCCAGCGGGCGGTATCTATTTCACCGATCCACGATACGGGAGTATGGACGACCTTCAGCAAGGTGGTTTTCACGTTTACTACCTCTCGGCCGACCGGAAGAAGCTGACCCGCGTCATTGATGATTTGGTCAAACCCAACGGGATCATCGGTACAGCAGATGGCAAGCTGTTGTATGTCGCCGATCCTGGCGCGCGAAAGACATACGTCTATAGGATTGTCGCGAGTGGTCAGCTTTCTGACCGCCAGCTGCATGCCCCTGAGGGGTCCGATGGCATGACGCTGGACGAAAAGGGAAATCTCTACCTCACCAGCCGCGCCGTCAAGGTTTACGACCCTGCCGGGGAGTTGATTGAGACAATCAAGGTGCCCGAGTCCCCCGCGAACGTCACCTTTGGGGGCAAAGATCGCAAGACTTTGTTCATCACGGCCAGAACCGGATTCTACTGCTTGAACATGAACATCGCGGGGCAGTAATGACCTGTCGACGCCGCAGGTTTCATACGGGTGCCGGCCCGTTTTGACCGAGCGAGCGGAAGCACCATCGACTGCACACGCGGTCGGTTTGTTCACCTGTCATTGCTACAACCCGAATCATTGGATCACCTCGCGCCCGTCGCGTCCGACCATCGGCGTCGTACCCTACACTTCAGCAATCGTTTCTTGCTTCCTAGGGCTGAAGGGGTCCAGATGTGGACGATAGTTCGAAGTCGAAGAACAATGCGTTAGGTCAAGGATGTTTGGTCTTATTCGCACTGCCATTCGCCGGCGTCGGTGTCTTTATGGTGATACTGACCGTTTGGACTTTGGTCGATTGGTATCGCATGCAGAGTTGGGTTGAGACACCCGCTAATCTGTTGGAGGCACGACTGGAACAAAAGCATGACGATGACGGGACAACCTACCTGGCCGTAGCGCGGTATACATACATCTTCGAGGGGCGGCAGTACCAGGGTGACCGAGTTGGCATCGATACCACGTCGGACAACATCGGCAACTATCACGAACGCAAGGTCAATGAGCTGCAGCAGCAATTGCGCTCAGAGGAACCAATCCTTTGCTTCGTGAATTCTTCGTCGCCCGATCAGTCAGTACTGTTTCGAGAACTTCGCTTCGAAAAGATCGCATTCTATCTGTTGTTCGCGTTGATCTTTGGTGGCGCTGGCTTCGCCATGATTGCGGCAGGTATCTATGCCCAAAGAAAGCAGCGAGTGGCCACCGCACTTCAAGCGGAGTTTCCAGAGCAAGCTTGGAAGTGGCGCCAAGACTGGTCTGAAGGCAGCGTGCGTTCCTCGTCCAAGGTGATCATGCTCTTTGCCGTGTTTTTCGCTTCGATGTGGAATCTGATTTCCGCTCCGGTGTTGTTCATTGTTCCGGGCGAGGTGCAAAAGGAAAACTATCTGGCTTTGATCGGATTGATCTTTCCGGTGGTTGGAATCGGACTCGCCGTTTGGGCCATCATCAGCGTCAGGCGCTGGATGAAGTTTGGTGAATCGGTGTTTGCCATGGCCAGCGTGCCTGGCGTGATCGGTGGTCCGCTGGCCGGTGTCATTCACACCACGGTCAAGTTGCAGCCGGAGCATGGCTTTCGTCAGACACTGTCATGTATTCGCAAGGTGACGACCGGCAGCGGAAAGAATCGTAGCACGCGCGAGCATGTGCTTTGGCAAACGACCAGGAACATTCAGCGGGAAATGGCGGATTTGGATGTCACCAAATCAGAAATCCCAGTCCAGTTTCATATCCCTTTTGACGCACAAGAGGCCAGTTCGACCGACGACAGATGTCGCGTCTTTTGGCGACTCGAAGTTGATGCCGATTCGCCAGGCGTCGACTATCATGCCGTCTTTGAGGTGCCGGTGTTTCGCACGGCCGAGAGTTCGGCCGACTATCGCCCCGACGAATCCGCGATTGCTTCGTATGTTGGCGAGCCATCCATTGCGGATGTTTATCGACAGTCGGGAGTACGTCGACTGGAAACAATTCGTGGACTCCGCATCGAGTTCCCGCTGTTTCGTCATTTCGGAGCAACGATGGGGCTCACAACGTTCCTTGTCGTCTGGGTGGGGTTCATCGTATTGATGTTGCACCTTGGTGCACCGATTCTATTTCCGCTCCTATTCGGATTCTTTGCCCTACTGTTCTCCTATTTTGCCGTCGAGATGTGGTTCTGGAGGAGCACACTCGAGGTTGATTCCCATGGGATTACGCTTCGCGCTGGCTTGGTTGGGCTAGCGCCGACTCGTCAGCTGATGAGGAATCAGATTCGATCGATCTCGATCAAATCAGGGATGCAATCAGGTCGCAAACTCTATCACGACCTGCAGATCACGACGACCGACGGAAAGACCTACTTCTTCGGAAAGCGTGTACCTAACCAGCCCGCGGCCAAAGCGATTGCCGATGACGTGCGCCAAGCCTTGGGTATGGCTAGCGAAGAACAGAGTCATTCGGAAAGTGGTACCGAATCGACGCTCGGCGTGGGAGTTTAGGCGTGCGTTTGTCACCCGAGCCGCGGAACCAGATTCGGTTCGGCAGCGGCCTCGACCTCCCGGAACGACTACCTCGGAATTCGCTCAACCGTCTTGACGATTTCTGGGATCGCCATGAAGTGCCGCCACAGAAGTCCCGTGCGATGGTTTTCGATCATGATGACGATCGGCCCCTGGTCAATGGCTAGGAAACTATCCGAGACCCAATCGCGACTCAGATTGAACGCGTCGTGAAAGCCAAACGGACCCCAGATGCGGGCGCCGAGGGCGTGGTACATCGACTTCAGCGCTACCAACGAGTGCTTTGGCGTGTAAGGCATCGCACTTAGCGCGGCTGTTGGCGCGATCGTGCCATCGTCGTTTGACGGCGAGTGGGCTTTGTAACCGGCCGGGTTCTGGCTTGAGGTTAATCCCCAGACGTTGCGGCCGAATCCCTTGTGCCCCTTGGGATTGGCGATGCAGTAGGCACGGTTGATGAGCGTTAAGTTGCGGTTATTTTCGAAGTAATTACAAAATCGGTCCGTGACCTTTTTCGGGTCGAGACCCAGAAACGAGTAATGTGTGAAAAACAAAGGGCCACCCATCGGACGGCCAACGATTTGCTTGATGCCAAAGTGTCGCCCGCCGGGGGCGTATCGGCTGGCGTCGTGAATCCAGCCTCGTTCGTAGGCATCCAGTGGAATGGGGTGAGTCGGAGAGGCCATGGCCAGAACATACGTAATCATGCACTCATTGAAACCGTGGATACGATGATTCATGGCCCAGCCGTAGTCGGGAGACCAGTGCCAGTAGAGAACTCGCCCCTCGGGCTCACGCAGATACCAGTCCCATTCCATCTCGTGCCACAGATTTGTGATGCGACGCCTCAACTCACTTTCGACACGTGTCTCAGCATCGAAGTAACTTCGCACACATAACATGCCTTGCATTAGCAGCGACGATTCAACGATATCGCCACCGTTGTCACGCTTTCCTGCAAAATGAATCGTCTCGCCTGTCGCACCGTTGATCCAATGTGACCACATGCCGTGGTATCTTGAGCAGGAGTCTTGCAGGAATCGAACGATCTTCAGCAAGCGGTCTGCGGCTTGTTCGCGGGTGATGAAGCCGCGTTCTACACCAACGATGATCGCCATCATGCCAAAGCCCGTGCCACCGGTCGTTACAGTCGTGCGGGGATGTTTTAGCCCCTCACGGGCCATGCCGCTGACGGGATGGCCAAATTCCCAGAAGTATCGCCATGTCGCCAGCTGGACTGAATCGAGAAGTTCGTCGTCATTCATCGCCCGTGTCTTGGCGGAAACGATTCGGGATCTGCCAATCGTCTCGCCATCTGAGTCGATTCGATTGACGCGATAGAACAGCCGGCGATCGTTCTCACCGAGGAAGTCGCTATACACGTGTAGATCATGCAATGCCGGCGCGCATTTCTCGAAAGGCCCACGCGCTCCAGTTGCTCGGTAGACTTCATAGCGAGCGTTCGGCGCCCACGACCAGACGAGATCGATCCGACTGTCGTGTCCAGTCGCTTTCAGATCGGCAATTGGGTCTGCAGCAGTCGCGGATGGCATGATTATCGCGAGCACGCTGGTGATCAACAGTATCTTGTTCACAGGATGAGTCATGAGTCAGTATCTCTCTACGCTCTCGCTAATGATTCTTATGCGTCCGACTGCTGAAACAAATCTGCCCGCATCTTGCCCACACTTCGAACGATGGGCTTAAATTCCATTTGATCAAGTACATCTTTTTGCAAATCGATTCCGGGTGCTATCTCGATCAATTCCAGACCATTCGTGTCTAGACGGAAGACGGCTCTTTCGGAAACGAATGTCACCTCCTGCCCCTTCTCGCGTGCCGCTCTTCCACTAAAGCTGATCTGTTCTACCTGTTGGACGAATTTGCGAACTCTTCCTTCGTGTTGGATGGATAATCGACCGTCGGCAACTTCGTGTTGGGCACCGCCGGCGGTAAACGCAGAGCAGAAAGCGACACGTTTGGCATTCTGTGAGATGTTGACAAATCCACCCACACCGGCGATGCGGCTTCCGAACCGCGAGACATTCACGTTACCTTCCGAGTCAATCTGAGCGGCACCCAACGCGGTGAAGTCCAAACCGCCTCCGTCATAGAAGTCGAACTGGGCCGGTTGATCGATGACCGCTTGTGGAAAAACCGAAACGCCAAAGTTCAGTCCTCCAGCGGGTACGCCGCCGATCGGGCCACTTTCTAGTGTCAACGTTAGTTGCTGAAGCAGTCCACGTTCCGCGGCGATCACGGCAACACCTTCTGGCAGCCCGATGCCGAGATTCACGATGTCACCGGGTGAGAGTTCATCGCATGCACGCGCCGCGATGATCCGACGAAGTCCCGAATGCAAATCCGGAAGCGCATCGAGATCGACTTCTGCGGCTTGGCAGAAAGCCGGATTATATGTTTCGGCGAACGTCTGTTCGTGTTGCCGCGGGTCAGCGACGACAACTCGATCGATCAACATGGCGGGTACGCGAACTTGATGCGGCGATGCAAGCTCATTGCTTAGCTCTGCCACTTGAGCAATCACAAGTCCACCGCTGTTGTGTGCGGCCTGGGCGATTGGCAGGGCCTCACCGAAGAGGGCCTCCCGGTCCATGACGAGATTTCCACGTGGGTCGACCTTCGTGCCACGAATGAGTCCGACGTGAATTGGAAATGCCTTAAACCAGAGATAGGTCTGATCGCCTAATGTCACCCGCTCGACAACATCGGGTGGTGAGCACTCATTGAGGCGTCCACCACGGTGCGCTGGGTCGATGAAGGTGTTCAAGCCGACGTGCGTAATGCATCCTGGACGTTTGGCTGCGATGTCGCGTAGTAGTTGGCAAATCGCCCCTTGCGGTAGATTGTACGCTTCGATCTTCTCTTCAATTGCCAAGCGGCCGAGGTTGGGAATCAGCCCCCAATGGCCGCCGATGACACGCCGAATGAGGCCCTCGTGTGCCAGGTGATTGAGACCTCGTGATTGGCCATCACCCTGTCCGGCCGCAAAGACCAGAGTCAGATCGCGCGGGTGTCCGCTATTCTGAAATCGCCGCTCGATTGCTGCTGTTAGGCCTTCGGGGTGAGCTGCTCCGACAAATCCGCCGCTGGCGATTGTTCGCCCATCCTCGACGAGTCGTGCCGCCTCGTCTGCCGTACACAACTTGGCTTGCAATCGACTCGTCATGCTCACCATCACTCCCTAGTCGCCGGATGCCACGGACATGTACCGGTAAGCATAACGCCGACGACTAGGGATTGACTACCGCCGCGGATATGTCCGGACGTGTTTGGGAATCGTTAGCGGGCGGAGAACACCGCGCGGTAAGAATCCTCGACACAATCTTCACGCACTCTATTGCGACGGCGACTCGGTGCCGTAGATCGTCGTGTTAGGGTAGAAGACCTGCCAGGCATCACGGTAAGAAAGCGTCGCCGAAAGGGGCTCCAGCTGAGTGCCTTGTAGTGGGCCGCTCGTCGCTGTGCCGGAAACTGAATTCCAGACAGATCGAGTCTCGCGATCAATTAGTTGGCCGCCCTTTTGCTCAAAGCTCAGTCGACGCTCCTTGGTCACGCGGCTGAAGAGTTGAGCCGTCTTGCTATCGATCTGGAAAGTCACAAGTACTGGGAGTCCCGAGAACTGGTCATTGAGGACTGGCTCGTGGACGAGCACATCAAATGGCCAGGCTCGTGCCGAACGACCGTCGGTTGATCCGATCACGAAGTCCGAGAGATTGCGGTAGAAGTCCCGATCGTAGGCTGTGGTTGTCCGGCTCAAGAGAACAACCGTTGTCTGTGGGTGCAGCTGTCGCCACGTTCCCCAGTCGGTCATCGTCGATGGCAAGTGTTCCAGCTCAGCACCTTCCAGCGGACCACGCATTGCTTTGCCATACAAGTGACTCCAAAGGCTCCTGGTGTTCGTGTCAATCATGACCAGGCTGTTGTTCCACAGTAAGCCTGAAACCGCCAATGTTAATTTCTTCCCTCTCGTTGTTCGGTCATACACGATGCCGTTATGGCAGAGGTGTCACCATGTGGCCGCGATGGCGCGGCCTGCCAATTCGTCGTTAAAGATTTCGCGACTTGGGCCCGTCAGCATGTTGATTGGGTACGCCCGCGCTCGCCCTCCGACGACGACACCCAGGACTGCTTCCTTAGGCTTGAGACGGCGATCGGCCGACTTAGCCGACATTGCTCTCACACGCGTGATTGGCGGCATGGGGCGTGGAATGACCCGCTGCGGATTGAACTTCGCCACGCTGGGGGTGCGCTGGGCGGGAGCCTGAACCCGTTGAGTTCCCAACGACCGATAGACGCCACTGTTTTGCTGAGCCAACGCGCTGAGAAAGCGATCCGCGGGCGTGTTTACCCCGAGACCAATCGCATTGATCGCGATGCGGCGAAACGAGTTTTCGTCCGCAATGGTCCGTAATATCTCCGGAGCTGAGACAATCCTGCCGACCGTCGGCACGCCGTCGGAAAGAAAGTAAACGGATTCGAGGTTTCCATCGAGTTGAAATGCGGCATCCAATGCGTCGTACCACGCGGTGTGGCCGTCGGCTGTGATCGACGAGACGAAGCGGAAGGCTTGCAGCTTGTTATGACGCGTGGCAGGTACCAGTCTTGTCCGCCACGGGACGACCGTTCCATCGAAGGCGAGGATGCTGAAGCGCGTCTCAGCCGGTAGATTCTCAATGGCACTGGCCAGCTCCACCTGTGCCTTTTGTAGACGACTCTCTGCAGGTCGGCCAAGACTGGCTGTCACAGTCGGCTCGGGATTCAATGGATCGGACATGCTTGTCGATTTGTCGACGATGAATACAACTCGCTTCGCGCGGACGTCAATTCCAAAGAAATCTGGACCTGTGAAATCGTCCGCTTTGTCTATCTCGCCGCCGGCTGGGACATCAAATTGCAGCGACTGCCGGTCAACACGTTCCCACCATCGACGCCACTGGGTGATGTCACCGCCAAACGACTCGCCCGAGACTTTCGAAAGATGCTCAATCGCGAACATCGCGGATTGACCATCGATCTCCGTAAGCACGTCGATTAGAAACTCAATTCCAGTTGCTTCTGCACCCGCGGCAGCCTGCAAAACGGCAATACGGAAGCCATGAAGGGCTTGAAATTCCTGCCGATCTTTTAAGGTCGTGAAGATCGAACGCGGTAGTCCGGTGTCGCGCTCGCTGAGGACTTGCAACGACAGCATTGCCAATCGATAGTCCCGCGTCTCGAGTGACTTCAGCAAGTAGGTTGTCACATCTGCTTGTTCAAAGTGTCGAAGCGTGCGAATCAATCGACGAGCCACAGCGCGCATCTTCCGATCGGAGTCAACGCGACGCAACACCGCAAGCACAACCTGTGCACCTTCGCTGGTGCCGGCATACTCGCGTTCCAGTCGCTCGATTGAATTCTGCCAGATCACTGGCTGTGTCGAGCTGAGCGTTCGTAAGAAGTAATTTCGCGGAAACGAACCTGCCTGGATCCGTTTGGTCGCGTGCAAGTCATTCGCGTAGCAGGCCGAAGTGAAGCAACATAACAGCGGCAAAAAGAAGTGCTTTGCCATCGGTACCTCGTCGGAGAAGGCGCTTGTCCACCTCCGTACCCTAGGTCAAGCTCGTCATCCCATCTGTGAAACGCCGCACGCTACGGATCTTCATGGGCGGTGCAACAAAAAAGGCGGCGCGACCCATTTCGGATCACGCCGCCTCAAGTTTTGCTTGTCTGTTTTCCTACTTTCGACTTCTGCGTAGACCGACCAGACCCAGCAGTGCAATGCCCAACAAGGCTAGGGTGGAGGGTTCGGGTACAACCACCGTGTCGCTGCCCGCCACGATGTAGTTGTTGCCCCCAAAGTCTAAGGTGCCTAGTGAGTAGGTTCCCTTGGGTGCGAGTGTCGCCCATAGCGAGAACGTCTGATCGATGTCGCCGTCGTTACTTTCGTCGATGTCGATCTGAGCACCCGTATCGAAGAAACCGTTCGGAAGGCCCGTGAATGCCGTGTCGTCCATCCAAGAAAGTGGTTGAGTGTCGAGCCGGTCATCAAGACCGACATACAACACACCGAGTCGACCGAGAGTGACGTCAAGCTGATACGGAACGCTCGACTTGTCGCTGTTAGAGACCTGGACTAAATCGGCGCCTTCCAAGTCATCCGGAATGTTCACCAAGATATGGTCGCGATCGGTGTAAGCCTCGACATCCTCTGCGAGTCCACCGTTGAGTAGATTAATCGCTGTGCCATTGCCCTCAATCTTCGTAGCGTCGGTGATAATAGTGCCACCCAACAGAGGTGAACATGCGCAAATCGCGATTGCACACGTTAACGCCACACACAGTTGTCGTCTCATTGGATCAGATCCTTTCGTAATGTCTACGGGTGTGCGGAACGGGCTCGCGAAGCGCAGACGTTAAACGAGCTGATCGAAGACGTGAGAGCGTACTGAGACAGATTCGCGCTGGATACAAAGAGACAAAGTTCGTCGACACTACAGACGAGAACGCTGGAAGATCTGAACGATCAGAGTATGAGGTCAATCGCAAGCGATTAACCGACCAACGCGAATCGGGTCAGTAGCGTTCTCCTGTCGACGAACGTTCCGGTGATCCCTGTCGAGATCACACTTTACTTCATTGGCCTAAAAATACGATTGATGCTTGAGTCTCAACTACTAATGGTATTCTTCGAAGATAACACCAGCTGCGGATTTTTCCATGCGCTTTCTGCTAATAAAAGTGATATTCGCGCTTACGAAACAGATGACACGTTGCGTGTTCAAGCCTTGAAACACTGATTGCGGACATGCGAAGCGCACGTGCGAGGATCGGCAATGATCACCATCTTCACTCTCGCCAGTGGCAGATCGGGTACTCGATTCTTAAGCGGTGTCTTGCGTCGCAATGTTG
>CAJHYQ010000235.1_pt1 | contig 39604 bp, 29 predicted proteins | sample 9198721 | NCBI WGS metagenome assembly CAJHYQ01 (sample SAMEA7708357, study PRJEB35096) | sediment metagenome | biome: marine neritic benthic zone biome [ENVO:01000025]; feature: sediment [ENVO:00002007]; material: shallow marine sediment [ENVO:03000034] sea grass bed [ENVO_01000059] ... | reverse complement strand
CTACAACAAGATCGCCTTTGCATACTGTCCCACCAAAACAGGTAGCGACTTCAATGCACAATACGAAATGAAGTGGGACAACGTCCAAAACATTCCGTGGGACGATCATGGGATTAGTCTGATTTGACGTGGAACGGCGCGACGGGCGTCAGAACGAACGCGTGACAACGACCACACGTTCGCCGCTCGGCTTTCGATGATTCAGTCCGGGCAAATCGAGAAGGGGCCGTCATGATCGTGATGCGGTTGAGTAAAGTCCTCGGCATGTGCAAGATTGTGCCGTACGATACCAAAGCGCTTGAATCAAGTGGAGGCGGTTGGTTTCCCCTTGATAGCATTCAGTTTGGATTCAATCCGGAGAAGGACAAGCAAAGCCAGAACGGCGCCTCCTCGCCGGGATCGTCGCCCAATACAAGCAGCGGATCAAGATCTCAACCGAATGCAAGGTCGGGCGGCTCTCCGCAAAGCAACGGTTCGCAGCAGCCCACAGGTCCTTTCAGCCCGCTGTCGATCACAAAACAGGTTGACCTGGCGACCGTCAATCTGATGCAGTTGGCGATGGAGTCGACCATGCAGCCCACAGGCAACGAAGCGCCGATTGAGGCGGATATCCACTTCATCGGCACCGTCGCAAGTGGCGACGGCAACATGGATACATTCACATACCTTAGAATTCACCTCGATGTCGTCGAAGTGAAGTCCTGGAGTATCAACGGAAGCGGCAATGATCGTCCGACCGAGACCTTGGAGTTGGGGTTCGAGAAGGCCGCAATGTGCTATCACTGGACCCCCGACGGAAAACAAAAGAATCTGAAGCCACAAGCAGGATGGGACCAGAAACGCAACGAACCGTGGAACGTTACGACAGCGTACTTTCCAAACTTTCCCGACTAGGCAGCTGGTTGCCGAGTGGGTGAGTCGATCCAGATTCCGCCGTGCGTTCCGAGATAGAGTTTGTTATGGGAATCGCCATTCGTCCACAGTGCGCCAATCAGGCGATTAAGTCGAGTTAGATGCGAGGGGGAACTCGCGCCTCTATCGGGTCATGGTTGGGATTGGGCTGACAAAGCAAGGAACTAGCTATGCCAGATGCGGCACGTTTGGATCCTCGCTGGTGGAAGCAGAATCGGCCGGAATGTCTTAGTAAGAGCGCCGTGGAGAAGCCGCTGAACGACTTCGTCAAGATCAGTCGTTCATTAGAAAAATCCGGCAACGTCACCCACTATTTTAAGGCCGTCAGCACGCTCAAGTCGGCCATTGCGAAGGATCAGCAGACGGCCAAGAAGGCCAAGGACAAGGAAGCGATCAAACTGCTCTCGGATCTAGAAAGGCTGGCTCACGAGCAGACCAAGGAGCGCGAAGGCCACCTCACGCTTAAGTCAGATCTCGTCGTCAAAGGATTGTCGGGAACTTCCGGCGTGAAAGTCGAGGCCCGTCCAGGGTCGAACACCGCTGTGGAAATCGTCAACGGTGGCGATAGTCGTTGGCAGATCATTAAGGACAACGCACCCGTCGGCTCGGCGAAGAACAAGTCTTGCCAGGCGGTGCCGAAACGAGTCCCCGAGCGAACGCTCGAAGGCTGGAATACTGAAACGGCCGATTGGACATGTACCCTCAAAAACGAACGCAACGTCGTTGCTGTCACGCTCAACTTCCATCTCCAATATCGTTGGAATGGACAAAGCACCGAGTCGGGCGGCGTGTTTCTGACGGATTGCAAGGTCTGGGCCGACGCCAACGTGCAATGGGGATACACGGTCAACGTTGAAGCCGCCGTGCAAGGGCGACCGTTTAATTCCGGCTCTCGCGACGCTCCCGTTGGAGCGATCAGACTGGGCGTCTCGGTCAGTGTTGCCACGCCTTTGAAGACCTCAACAAAACGATGGACTATCATCTGCCATGGCAATAAGAAGCGTGACGTCAAGTAAGACTTGCTTGACGTCATCATGCCATTAGCGAGAACTCTTGGCGATCTTCGAAGAAACGCTGCCTCATTCGTTGCGGTATGTCGAATGTAATGTCAGCAACACTGGAGTTTGAATGCACATCACGTCAAACCACAATTCAACACAAGGAGCGATCGATGCCGGACCTGATTCCTAGAAACGTGAAGAAGAAACTCGAAGACGAATGCAAAAAAATTGCAAAGAAAGCGGGCAAAAAAATCAAGCCGGATGCTGTCGGCGACAAAGCAGAAGACGCGATTAAGGAACATGTCTGCGCGGAAGTCAAGAACGTCGACAAGAAGATTGTCGAGCTAGTGGTCGGAGAGTTAAAGAAGCAGCTTGAAAAAGACAAGGCGAAACAGAAGCAGCCCGCCGTTCCAAGTCCAGACGCCAAACCAGTTGGCACCTTGAAGCCACCAGGAAGCGGTGTCCCGTCCATCACGATCCCAATCACCGACTTCGTACTCGACAAAAAACTCGATACCAAGGGCAAGTTCGAGTTGAAAGTTTGGGCGGATCCCCGAGACCTACAGAAGAAAGACAAAGGCGTAATGCTGAATTTCAGTGTGGTGAACTGGTAGTCGCGCAGCGCGTTCCACGCTTGGCTCCCAATCGCGCCGTTCCACTCGATCGGCTCCTGCCTGCGACTTCTCGCGGCGAGACCGGTCCCTGGTAGTGGTCATGACGTTGCCAGCTTGTTGAAAATAAACAAACCCAACATCGCCGCCAGAAGAGCGAGGCCAACCAACCAACCAACGAGAGTCAGTAGACGATTACGACGATCATCACGAATAGCAGCCGCCGTCCACTCGATTTCCTCTTGCTCGTCGCTGAGTTTATCGAACAGGCCGTGCACGAAAGCCTGCCGATCGCCGCGAGGACCAGTGGCCGCGAAGTAGCATCCGGAAAAGATAATTGGGACGCTGTTGGATATGGACTCATCGAAACCGAACCCAGCACCCAAGACGGACTTGAGCCGCGTGCCCACACTTCGTCGAACTCGGCATAACAGAGCAAACAACAGCGGATTCCCCGGACGCGAGAGCGCATCTTTCTCGGCAAACTGCGTATAGACCCAATCCTCGAAAGTGCCGCCGACATGGCTGGCAAATCGCTCCAACTCCTGGACAGTGGGTGTTGTTCGCAAGTCAAAGCGCTGCCCGAACCGTTGCCGCGCTGCCCTCTGCTGGCCAACCCGTCGTATGAGTTCTCGGAATCCCCGCTCTCGCTCCATGCCCGTTACGACAGCGGTGACCGGACAACGCAGTTGCAGCTCTCGTTGTGCCACGGACAAATCCGCCGAAATGGCACGCTCCAATTCCTCAATGTCGAACTCAAGGCTTTGAATGGCTTCGAAGGGTAGTAGCGTCAGGATTCCGTTGATAGGACAAACAGGGTGCCTGGCTTGACGGATCAAGCTGCAAACCAGCTGAAGCCTTCGCAATAGCTGGGTCGAGGCTTGAGAAGTGATCCGGCGAGGCTTCTTACGACGTGAAACGGGCTTTGGCACGGGTCTGCTCAGGTCCGTCGGGGGAACCATCGTGCCACGAAGCGACGCGGGATCGAGTTCCGCCGGTGCCGGTTCTGTACTTTTGGCGCCTTCAGGTTGCTCGCCGACACCATCGTTGGAAGCCGCGGGAGAATCGGCTTCCGGCTCATCAGCCACGATCGTGCCTCGAATCTCCGCTCCGCGTACTCCAGGTCGAGGCTGATCGGAGGGTAATAGTCGCCCGATCGGTTTGGTCGCGGCACTGGCAGCGTGCAACCAGCTGGCATCGCTAAGCACAATAAAGATTGCATCCGGACTGGCATACCAATGCAATGGCGCTGGTCCGTCCGGCACGCTGTTGACGCGAAAATCGTATCCCGCCGCATGCATGAAGTTTCGCCTTGTTCGCTCGTCACCCGTGCCCAGAATCAGGAAGATCGGTGCTGAACGAAGCGACATTCCATGTTCCGTAAGAGCGTCGACTCCGGCGAGCCAGGCGTAATTGACATCCGGGTACTTCGAACTCTCGCGCATCATCCAGAGAGTAATGGTGCGGAACACGGCGATAGGAATCACCAGAATCAGCGCAAGAATCAGGATCAGTCGAATCAGACCTTGCGCGCTAAAAAAGGAGATGCTGTCGGGATTGAAGAAAAACAGAAAAGTCCAGGTGGTGACCGCGGCAACGACCAAAAACAGAAACGAGAGACAGGAAGCTCGTGTGGCCACGGATGATTCGCGCGGCGCGGGGGCTCGCCGAACACCACTGTCTTCGACCCTTTCTTGCTTGTCTTGTTCCGCTGGTTCGTTCATCACCGACTTCCTATCGATCCAGGCTCACAGTTGCGTCCACCAGTGGTAGAAGTAAAGGGCAGCTGCAAACCCAAGCAACAAGCTGGTGAGCCACGGCCATACCACGGCGCTAACCGGCAGCAAGGGTGGCGCACCGGTCACCTCCGGACCTGGAGCTGCCAACGGCGGGCGGTCCTGTCCGAGTCGAATGGAGAGTCCCGTTTGGCTGGCCCAGGCACTCAATTCCGGCGGTAGATCGAGCGACTGGGCGAGGGCCGGGCCGCTGCTGGGATCGTGGTACAGACCGCGAAAACCCAAGATCACACAGACATAGAATACTTCTAATGCGTCTTTGCCAATCAATTCTGATGCCTGCTGTGCCGCGATAAAGAACTGTTGATGGCGTTTGCGGGAACTGAAGAGTTGCTGTTCGAGAACATTGTTTTTCCACCACTCGCGACTGTCCCAGGGCGCGTCAACCAACATCTCGTCAATCCACGAGACGAGTGCATACTTAGCCAGCTCCCATTCAGAACCGGGCCCCAGCAGTGCTTCTGCTTGGTCGATCAGTGAGCGAATGCGAAGGCGTTCTTCTTCCGCATCGGGTGATTCCGACTTCTCGATGCGGTCCAAGAGCCGCAAGACATGCATAAAGATCGGGTCGACGGCCTTAGCGAATTTGGGAGTCATCGAAAACGACTACTCGGGTTGCGGTATGGCGAACAGAGCGAATTGAAGCCGGACCTTCTGCCCCAACGCAGCAACAACGATGTCCTTCTCCCCCTGCAATCGATCCTTGTTCAGAATGAGGGAGTCTTTCAGTCGCATTGCCAATGTCTGTGTCTGTACCACATCAAACCACGCGGAACCGGGCGATTCGTCTTGGACGACTTCGTAATAAATCCAATCCTGGCGCGCGGGCAACCCGTGCAGCGGCCGATCCAGCGGTTCCAACTTTAGCCCTTCGGCACCGCGGAGAAAGATGTTCTCGACTTCTCGGCTGCTCCCCAACTTCCAATCCAGCCCCTTGCCGGACAACAACTCCCGACACTCTTGAGTCGTCAACTCCCCCTTCTGTACGCCAATACACCAGTCCCAACTCGAATGAAACCAAGTTGGTTCCAAAGATGCCTGCATTCCCAAGCCGGCGCCGAGAAAGAAACGCCGCTCGAATGACACCTCTGGCAACCGCATGGCGGTCTTAATGCGCTGCACCACTTCCGGAAAAATTCGCCCTAGATCGTCGTGGTCGTAAGCCGGGATATTGGCGGCGCGACGTTCCGGTGTGAAGATCGACAACTGGCCTAGGATGCGGCAAAGCTCATGGTAGATCACTAATGGGTGAATGCCGTTGGCAAAGGCGATAACAGATAGCGATGCGTAGGCTTCGTTGAGCCGATCGAGTAAGAGTATTCGATCCTGATCGCTGGGAGCGTCGCTGTCGCGACGCAGACCTCGACTGACAACTTGTTGACTCAGTGTCTCGATGTTCTGTCCGACCATGTCGAAAACCGCCTGAATCATACTGCGCTGCAAGGTCGGCCAGGCTTCCGTGACGACCACCGGGGGAATGAATTCCTCGTCCAGCACGGGCGTCGCTTCACCTTCACTCGCCCGCTTGATTTGGGCGATGGGCAATAATTCATGGCCAGCCAGATCCTGAGTGGACAATAACAGCTTCACGTTCAGATCTCGAAACGGCACCTCCTGCTCGTGTCCGCCTCGGTTCTCATCGGCGACCGCGAAGCGTGTCTCTGAATATCGGGCGTCCGCGTCTCCTTGCGTACTCCGACAGTTGTTCCTGCCCATCTTTAGCTTGGGCACAGCCAAGTAGACGCGAATCGTCGTTTCACGATCAAAGGCCTCTCCCAGGGATGCAACCAATTGGGTCACATCGTCCATGGCCTCCGTCAGATCAACTCGGTCAGCCTGATTCCCGACGTCCAGATCGATCAGCGTTCCATCCCTCATTCGAGCCTTGAGCGAGGTTACGTCGAACTGGTGGTTGCCCAACGCCTCCTGACTGTACTCAAAATCGAAGAGACCATAGTTGTACGGGTTATCGCTACTTAGCGACGTGTGCAAACACTCTGACCAATGGCGGTCTGCTGCCTGAAGGTGATGTGGACGCAGAAATAGCCCTTCGTACCAATGAACAGGTAGATTCTTCATAACGGTACGGTCGTCAACCGGTTCCGGTCCGATCTCCAAGAGCCATCCATCGTGTTTCGGACGGGACCGAACAACGATGCGAAGGTCTTATACGAAGGTCCTGTCTACTTCTCACCGCTCGAGAGAAACCGGTGAAAAGGGAGAATGGTGAGATTATCGTAGCATTTTCGCCGCCTTGGGTAAAGTTCACGGACCCGGTCGTGCTGACAACATCCGTGGTACATTTGGAGAAAAAGACGAATAGAGACATGCCAGCCCGCGCGGACCATGACGGTTGTGCCACTTCTTCACGTTAGGGCATTGTCGAGTCAGGCTAACGCATGCATCTGGCAGTGACCTCGGCTGCTCCGATGATCGAAACTAGAAACTGAGGCGTGTATGTCGTGTCGACCCAAGACGGTTTTTAGTAGGGCACCATCTTGACCGCCTAGAATGAGAGACGATCCGATGACAATTGATGTTCAAAGTCTTCTCCAACCGGTCTCCCCCGACGAGCCATGCGGTCCCAACCTTGAGTACGACGCTGAGTTCATCGTGATGGAGTCGGCCGCCCAAGGCAAGCCAGAGCAACAGTACGGAGAGACGAAGATCGAGGCTGAGCCACCGGATTGGAAACAGGTGCGAAAGATCGGGCTGGAGTTGATGACGCGAACCAAAGATCTACGCGTAGCGTGTCTCGTCGCCCGAGCGATGCTTGAGGTAGAGGGAATCGACGAGTTCTGCCAAACGCTGCAGATTATTCGCGACTACGTCGAAAACCATTGGAACGATATTCATCCCTTACTCGATCCCGATGATGAAAACGATCCGACGTGGCGAGTTAACACACTCTCATCTCTCAATGATTTCAACGCAACGATCGAGGCATTGCACAAAGCGCCGTTGGTCGACGCCGGAATGGTCGGACGCTTCTCGATGACCGACATCGAGATTGCAAATGGTGACTCACCGGCGCCTGCAGACTCAGAGCCGCCGATGTTGGCAAATGTTGAGGCGGCGTTCGAACAGGTCGACGCAGAGACGCTCGTCCAACGGACGGCGGCACTCCGCGAGGGTAGTACGCACATTGCGGAAATCGAATCGCTTGTCACCGACCACGTTGGTGCCGCGCAAGCCACCAGCTTCGATACGCTCACCAAGTCAATGCACCGAATTCGCGAACTCTTGGAAGCTCAACTATTGCGACTGGGAATCGTTGCCGAGCCACCTTCCCAGCCTGAGGTAGAGCCAATCGCGCAGCCGCAGCAAACAGCAGCACCACAACCTGTCGTCGCGACGCCCAATCCGGCCACGGCGACGATCACGACACGCGATGACGTCATCCGAGCGCTCGATCGCATTTGTGAGTATTACGAACGATTCGAGCCGTCCAGTCCGGTGCCTTTGTTTCTCCGTCGCGCTCGACGCTTGGCTTCGATGAACTTCCTCGACATTGTCCGAGAACTAACTCCCGAATCACTGTCAAAGGCCAAAACAATCGGTGGAGTTGGACATGACACGGTCGAAGATCAGAACGATTATCAGGCGGAAGAAGCCGAAGAATAGGCATCTGCGACAGAAACTTTTAAGACTTGACGGTTACGTTGTCTTTACGGTCAATGTGGACGCACTCTGCGTCAGACTGTAGCATGATAGGGATGTAACATGGTAGTTTGAGGTGGTATGTGTTCGCTTGCTCGTGGAGTGCCCGCGCTTAAGGGGATGTCATCGTGGCTAAACAAAGTGGTCAGAAGTTTATTGGTCGAAACCGCGCGCCACGCGTTCAGATTGAGTACGACGTTGAGGTCTATGGTTCTGAAAAGACCATTCAACTGCCTTTCGTCATGGGGGTGATGTCGGACCTATCTGGTAAGCCATCTGAACCGTTGCCCTCCGTCGATGAACGCAAGTTTCTCGAAATCGATGTGGACAACTTCGACGACCGGTTGAAGTCGATGAAACCACGTGTCGCCTTTCATGTTCCCAATACGCTCACCGGGGAAGGAAATCTGCCGGTCGACATTACCTTCGAAAGCATGGACGACTTCTCACCCGCCGCGGTAGCACGCAAAGTCGAGCCGCTACGCAAGCTGTTGGAAACTCGCTCCCAGCTGTCAAACCTGATGACTTGGATGGACGGCAAGGCGGGTGCGGAGGAATTGATCGCGAAGTTGCTGCAAGATCCGTCACTGTTGCAGGCCCTCACGTCGAGCCCGAAAGTTGAAGAAGCCATCGCTGACGAACCGAGTGCGCCGGACATCGCCGAGCCGGAACCGCCCGCGCCTGCACCCGAACCGCCAGCCGCTGCAGAGCCCGCCGCTGCGCCCGAGGCGGCAATGCCTTCGGCTCCCGCGCCGGAACCGACAGCCGAGCCCGACGAAACAACGCCCGTTGCCGAGACGCCTCCTGCCGAGCCATCCGCGGACATAGATGAACCTGAAGACGAAGAAGACCCATCTCGCCCGAGCGAAGAGGCAAGCTAGTGCTTCCGTTTCTTTTTTCGTTACTTTCGGATGCTAAACCATGGCAAAGTCAAATCCCCAATCGCAAGTAGAACAGAGCGCGACGACGACCTTTGAGGCTGCGCCGGAATTTGCCGCCCTGCTCCAAAAGGAGTTCAAGCCGAGGTCCGATCAGGCCAAGGAAGCGATTGAGACCGCCGTCAAATCGCTGGCTCAACAGGCCCTCGAAGGGGCCCCTCTGATCTCTGACGATGTGCTCAAGTCGATAAATGCGATGATCGCGGAACTCGACCATCGCTTGACGGAACAGATGAACCAGATCATGCATCACGACGAATTCCAGAAACTGGAGGGATCGTGGCGCGGGCTGCACTATCTCGTCAACAACACCGAAACGGATGAAATGCTCAAAATCCGGGTGTTGAACGTATCGAAAAACGAAATCGGAAAGACCCTCAAAAAGTTCAAGGGAACGGCCTGGGATCAGAGCCCTATATTCAAAAAGATCTATACCGAAGAATACAGCACCTTCGGCGGAGAGCCATTCGGCTGTATCGTGGGTGACTACTACTTCGACCACAGCCCGCCGGACACAGGTTGGCTGCAAGAGATGATGCAGATCTGTGGTGCGGCACATACGCCGTTCATTGCCGGTGCCGATCCGGGAGTGATAGGCATGGACTCGTGGCAGGATCTGATGAAACCCCGCGACCTGACAAAGATCCTAAATACGCCGGAATACGCGGCCTGGAAATCTCTCCGCGATGCGGATGATTCACGTTACATTGGCTTGGCGATGCCTCGGTACCTCTCTCGACTACCGTATGGTCCAAAGACAGAGCCGGTCGAGGAGTTCCACTTCGAAGAGGATGTCGATGGCTCTGACCACGGCAAATACTGCTGGTCCAATTCAGCCTACGCGATGGCCACAAATATCACGCGGGCCTTCAAGTTTTACGGTTGGTGCACCGCCATTCGCGGCGTCGAGAGTGGCGGCGCGGTGGAAGGATTGCCGGCACACACGTTTCCCATGACGACGGGGGAGTGGACATGAAGTGCCCAACAGAAATCGCGATCGATGACCGTCGTGAGGCGGAACTGGCAAAGAACGGATTCATGCCCTTGCTGCACAAGAAGAACACAGACTTCGCCGCCTTCATCGGTGCTCAATCACTTCAAAAGCCAGCGGAGTATGAAGACCCAGATGCGACGGCCAACGCCAACCTGTCGGCTCGACTGCCTTACATGTTTGCCATTTGTCGGTTTGCCCACTATCTGAAGTGCATGGTTCGCGACAAGATCGGCAAGAGCATGGAAGTCGACGATGTTCAGGTTTGGCTCCAGAATTGGATCAACCGTTATATCGAACCGAACCCTAGTCTGGCAACCGATGCCGACAAGGCGAGGCGCCCGTTGGCCGCTGCGGAGGTCATTGTTGAAGAAGATGAGAGCAACCCTGGATACTATGCGGCGAAATTCTTTTTACGGCCACACTACCAACTAGAGGGCCTTACCGTTTCACTGAGGCTTACTTCCAAACTGCCTTCACAGAAGACGTAGGGCCGATCCACACACAAGTCTCCTCGTGAATCTGGGAACGATCTATGTCAGCCATTGAGGCGCTGCACCGAGGAGATCTGAACGGAGCGTTGGCTCGTCTGAAGAAAGAAATCCAAGCCGCTCCGGACGAGCCCCGCCATCGAGTCTTTTTGTTCCAACTGTATTCTGTCTTCGGGGAATGGGAACGAGCTCTAACCCAATTGAACATTGTTCGCGATCTCGACCCAGACACGAAGCTGATGGCGCAGACATACCAGGAAGTACTCAGCTGTGAGGTGCTCCGAGCTGAGGTTTTTGCGGGGCGACGCAGCCCACTCATCCTTGGCGAACCCGATCCCTGGATTGCCAAAGCCGTTGAAGCACAGCGAATGTCGGCCCACGGAGATTACTCGGCCGCCGCAGCACTCCGCGGTGAAGCCTGGGATGAGGCCGCGATGACGAGCGGACGAGCAGTTGTCGATCAGGGAGACGCCGAAACTCGGCAAATAGAGTTCGAGTGGATCGCTGATTCGGACACGCGTCTCGGACCTATTTTGGAGGTCATCGTCGATGGCCGCTACTATTGGGTTCCCATCGAGCGCATTCAACGGCTCGAGATCGACCGGCCAACCGATCTCCGCGACTTTGTCTGGTTGCCGGCGATTTTCACCTGGACCAATGAGGGACAGGCCGCGGGGATGATCCCCACGCGATACCCTGGCTCGGAAACACATGATGACGCCGAGGTTCGATTGTCACGAAGGACTGAGTGGCGCGAACCTGCGAAGGAGACATACGAGGGACTGGGCCAGCGAGTGCTGACAACCGGCACCGAGGATTTCGCGATCATGAATCTACGGCAAATCAACTTGGATTCGTCCGAGGGAGATCCCAGCGCGTGATGTCGTGGTCCCTGGCCGATGCGGCTTGGGGCAGAATCGGATCATAAATGCCTGAACTGACACCCAAAGAACGACTGCAACCTTCGCTCCTGGATCGACTGACGGACGATGAACCTGATAAGGCCGTCGAGTCTCGCGAAAAACGGGTGATGTCGGACGCTCGTCTGCGCGAGTCCGTGATCCGAGACCTCACATGGCTGCTCAACTCCGAAAACCTGTTGGGCTGCCAGGACATGACGGACTGTGAGCTGGCGCCGAAATCAGTGATCAATTACGGCATCCCCTCGCTAACCGGTGCGACTGCCTCCGGGATTGACGTGCGGCGACTCAAACAGCAAATTCACGATGCGATCTGCCATTTCGAACCTCGACTCATCGCCAACACGGTGCGGGTCAACGCAATCCTGTCTCAAGGGATGATGAATCGAAACACTCTCAGATTTGAAATTGATGCCGAGCTTTGGGCACAGCCACTACCGATTCACCTCTTCCTGATGACCGAGGTCGATCTCGAAACCGGTCGATTCAGAGTTCGTCCTGCTGAAAGCTAGCCGCTGCTTACGCATTGACATCGACTCGAATCGGCAGCGAACGGCTTCACTCTCAAATGGTATAACTTGAGATCAGCCAGAAGCACAAACTACGACCACGTTGCTGAATGCCAAAGGTGGCCATGGATCCACGGTTGTTGAGATTGTATGAGACGGAGCTCCAACACGTGCGCGAACTTGGGAGTGAGTTCGCGCGCGAGTTCCCAAAGATTGCCGGCCGACTCGGTATCGAAGGGTTTGAGTGCGCCGACCCCTATGTCGAACGACTGCTGGAGTCGTTTGCTTTCCTTGCAGCTCGCGTCCAACTGAAAATCGACTCAGAATTCCCCCAACTCGTTCAGAACTTGTTGGAGATCATCTACCCCCACGTGCTGGCACCGACACCTTCCGTGGCCATCGTCCAGTTCCTGCCAGACCTTTCTGAAGGCACGTTGACCGAGGGCTACTCGTTGCCGCGAGGGACCGCTTTGCGCGGCAAGTTGCTCAAGGGAGAACAAACCGCCTGCGAATTTCGGACCGCCCATGATGTAACGCTCTGGCCGTTAGAAATCGTCCGAGCAGAGTACTTCAGCCGAGATGTGGCAAATCTGGAGTTGCCCGATCGTGTGCGGCACGCGGAAGCCGGCCTACGTCTACGACTGCGAATCGCGCCGGGTCACCAGTTCGATTCCCTCGCGATCGAGAACCTGCCCATCTACCTGCGGGGACGGGAAGAGGTTCCCATGTCCCTCTACGAGCAGTTACGGACACAGGTGATGGCCGTTCTCGTCCAGCCGACGGAAGATAATCAAAGTTGGCACGAGTTGATCGAAAGTCAGGCCGTCCAGCCTCTTGGGTTCACTCCGCAGGAATCGTTGATCCCCTATGAATATGCGTCCTTCGACGGCTATCGCCTGCTGACCGAGTATTTTCTGTTCCGTGAGCGATACCTGTTCGTCGAGATTAGCGGACTCGGCCCTGCGCTGAGGCGCAACACTGAGAATGAAGTCGATGTCATCGTCCTATTCAACAAGTCGACTTGGGGCCTCTCCAGCGCAATCAGTGCAGAAAACGTCTCGCTCTATTGCACTCCCGCTGTCAATCTGTTCCCACGGCGAGTGGATCCAATTCGCATTGATCGGCGTAGACCCGAACATCTGGTCGTGCCCGATCGGACGCGACCGCTTGATCTGGAAGTGTTTCGATTGAAGCGTGTGTGTGGTGTGAACGTCGACGGGTCAGAGCGGGAATTCCACCCCTTCTATTCACTCACGGATCATTCAAACGACGACGAACGAGCTTACTATGCGGTTCGTTGCACGCCGCGAGTCGTTTCCTCCAAGCAAAGAAAGTTTGGCACACGATCCACGTATCTGGGCAGCGATGCTTACATCTCGTTGGTCGACCGGAAGAGCGCGCCTTATTCTGGCGACTTGCAGATGCTTGTCGTCGATGCTCTGTGCACCAATCGTGACTTGCCTCTGCAGATGCCGGTGGGTCAGGGCAAAACTGACTTCAACCTTGAGTCTGGGGCGCCGGTAAACGCGGTGCGTTGTGTGTCAGGTCCGACTCGCCCCCGCCCGTCGTTCGCACACGCGCCGGGCGAGATGATCTGGAAACTCATTAGTCATCTATCGCTAAACTACCTTTCAATCAACGACCAGGAAGCAACGGCGCTGCGCGAGATCTTGCGGCTGTATGTCGATTCGAATGATGTCATCGCACTCAATCAGATCGACGGAATCAAATCGGTCGAAAGCGAACCGATCATTCGACCGATCCCAACCACTGGTCCCCTGACCTTTGGGCGAGGTCTGAGAATCACACTGACGCTTGATGAAGAAGCGTTCGAAGGGATCGGCGTCTATCTGATCGGCGCGGTCTTGGAGGCGTTCTTCGCCAAATACACGTCGATCAACTCGTTTACCGAAACGGTGTTGTGTACAACTCAGAGACAGGAGATCGCACGATGGCCGGTGAGGACCGGACTTCGCCACACGTTGTAGAGCTACTCGAGCAATTGCGCACCGAGCCGTACGCGTTTGATTTTTTTCAAGCGATCCGCCTGTTAGATTGCGCGCAGCCGCAAACGCCACAAACCGGTCGCTCTCAGATGCTCAAGGACGATCCTTTCCGAATTGGACAAGAACCTTCGGCCGCCTTCGCCCCGTCCACACTTGCCGATCTGGAGCCGGCGAACGACTTCCATCCTCCTCGACTGATACAACGGTTCTTTGGCATGATGGGTCCACAAGGGCCTCTGCCGATGCATCTTACCGACTACGCTTATTCGCGAATCCATCACCATCACGATCAAACGCTAAGTCACTTCTTTGACATCTTCCACCATCGACTAGCCACACTCTTCTACCAAGCCTGGGCGGCAGTGCGGCCCACGGCGAATTTTGATCTCGGTTCACGCGACCGATTCGGCGACTACGTGAATTCCGTCTTCGGTCTGGGCATGCGCCCGCTGATGGGGAGAGACGCGTTGCCCGACCGGCCCAAGCGCCACTATTCCGGCATGCTGAGCTGTCAAACGAAGCATGCCGAAGGATTACTGGCCATTCTGAAGGGATACTTCGGTTTGCCCGTTGACATCGAACAGTTTGTCGGACAATGGATCGAGCTTCCTACTGATTGCCAGTGTCGGATGGGCGAGTCAGCAAACACTTCAATGCTCGGAAAGACGTTGGCCATCGGTTCACATGTCTGGGATTGTCAGCAGAAGTTCAGAATCGTCTTCGGCCCATTAGCGTTGGAGGACTATTACAACCTGTTGCCCGTTAACGTCGAGATTCTCGCCGACGACGGTCAGGGTGACGATAAATCTCGGTCAGAGCTCGCAGAAACCGTTCTTCTGAACGGCCAGATCTACACCGCCAAAAAGAACGCGCCGTGGGCCACGGCATTGGCGATACGCGACGGACGGGTGATCCGCGTTGGCAGCGATCAGGAAATCGCCAAGTTGCAGTACGATAAAACTCGAATCATCGATCTGGCAGGTGCGACGGTGCTGCCCGGACTATTGGAAGAGTCCATCGAGGAACAAGAGATGGAAAACGATGTTGGGCCACATCGTCGATGGCGGGCGTTGGAGACTCTGGTGGCCCAGGCCAGCGGCGTGGATCAGGCCCACTCGGCCACCGGGACGCGAGAAGCGGCACTAAATGCGGCCGTCGATGAGCTACTGCGGATCGAACGGTCGTTGAACCCGCCAGAGCTGCGTGCTGGCTCGATTAAGTCCGGCACGCACGCAGACTTGACGATGATTGATCAGGACCTGCGATCGCTAGTGAATCAAGACCAGATCGACCGAATCCGTGGCACACGCGTGATGATGGCGATGTTTGATGGCAAGCTGATCTACGACATCCGTTCGACGAAGCGAGCCGATGCAGCGAGGCGCCGGTTCCTGCTGCCAGCTAATTGCTCGCGGGCGGCTGCGGGGTCCAGGAGCGGATCGTCGGAGTCTGGCGGTGGTGAGACCGTAGCCCCACCGTCGGACGGCTCGCCACGTGACGTGAGTCTGGACAGTCTGGTGGCCTTGGTCCGGGGTTATGTCGGGGACTCTCTGCAATGGGACGCTCAACTTATCCTGCGAGGAGACGAGGCTCCACCTCTGGGCTTGGGGCTGCAAGGACATCTCGGCTGGACAACCTGGCTGCTGCAAGACAAGTTGCCCCATGACTCGAAAGACCTCACTCTGGATGCCATGAATGTTCCGCGTGATACGTCAGATCAACTTCGCTATTGGAGGTTGTCGCAATGGGACAGTCGAACGCTGGGGCAGCGACGAGACGGGAGCATTGTCTCATCAACGTCGTCGCCATCGTAAAGGTTGCCGTTGAGTTGGGAACTTGTCTTTGAATCAATTTGATTGTGAGTTGGAGTGTTGGCATGGAGATTAGTCGCGTCGCATTGTTTGGCAAACTCAACAGTCTGGCGTACCAAGCCATTGAAAGTGCCACGGTGTATTGCAAGATGCGCGGGAATCCTTACGTCGAACTCGCGCACTGGTTCCATCAGATACTACAGTCGCCCAACTCGGATTTGCATTGCTTGATCAAGCACTTCGAGCTGGATCCATCACGGCTGGCCAAGGATTTGACAGAGCGCCTGGACCGATTGCCACGCGGCGCGACTTCGATCTCGGATCTCTCTTCCCATATCGAGGATTCGGTCGAGCGTGGGTGGGTCTATGCCACCTTGATGTTTGGCGACACGCAGGTTCGGACGGGCTATCTAATGGTGGGCATTTTCAAGACGCGAGGACTGACTCATGAACTGATGGCCATCTCACAGGAATTTCAGAAGGTCCGACTTCATGAGCTGTCGGAAGACTTTGGTTCCATTACCAGTGGTTCGCCGGAAGAGCATCTCGCTGCAACCGATGGCTTTCATGTGGGCGGCGGTGCGGCTCCAGGTGAAGCCAGTGGGGCTATCCCGCCGGCCGCGATGGGTAAGCAAGAAGCGCTTCAACAGTACTCGGTCGACCTGACCGCGAATGCGCGTGCCGGACAGATTGATCCCATCATCGGGCGCGATGAGGAAATCAGACAAATCGTTGATATTCTGATGAGGCGGCGACAGAACAACCCGATCCTGACGGGCGAAGCGGGGGTTGGGAAGACCGCCGTCGTCGAGGGCTTTGCCGTGCGAATTGCGGCGGGTGACGTCCCGCCACCGCTTCGCGATGTTGTCGTCCGGTCGCTAGATGTGGGCGCTCTCCAAGCGGGAGCGAGCATGAAGGGGGAGTTTGAAAACCGTTTGAAGCAGGTCATTGAAGAGGTCCAGTCATCCGAGCAGCCCATCATTCTGTTTATCGATGAGGCACACACATTGATTGGCGCAGGAGGCGCGGCGGGGACAGGCGATGCCGCCAATTTGCTCAAACCCGCCCTGGCCCGTGGACAATTGCGCACAATTGCAGCCACGACTTGGGCCGAATACAAGAAGCACATCGAGGCCGATCCCGCACTGACGCGCCGTTTTCAAATGGTTCAAGTCGCAGAACCGAGTGAAGAGAAAGCCGTTTTGATGATGCGAAGTATGGCATCGACACTGGAAGAACATCATCAAGTTCAGTTGCTGGATGAAGCGTTGGAAGCAGCCGTTCGACTTTCACATCGATACGTGCCCGCCCGACAATTGCCGGATAAGTCCGTCAGTCTCTTGGATACTGCCGCCGCGCGCGTCGCCATTAGTCAGCATGCGGTCCCAGCGTCGGTGGACGACAGTCGACGCAGAATCCAGGCACTGGAAACCGAATTGGAGATCATCGGCAATGAAGCAGTCGTTGGCATGGATACGGGACAACGCGAGCAACGTGCGCAGGAGATGATCTCGGTTGAGAGAGAGCGACTGTCGGAACTGGAAGACCGTTGGTCAAAAGAGAAAGAGATGGTTCAGCGGATACTGCAGTTGCGTTCCCGTTTGCGAGGATCGCTCGGCAAAGTCGAGGGAACGGAGAGCGAATTGGAGGCTACTGTCGACCAAGCGGCGAAAGATGTCGCCATCGAGAGCGGCGCCGCGACCAGCGACACCAGCGAACTCACACCCGAAACACGCCAGGAAGCACTCGCTGAATTGATCCAGCTCCAGAGGGAGTTGAGCGACCTTCAGGGCGAGTCGCCGCTGATCTTGCCAAGTGTCGACCAACAGGCAATCGCGTCCGTCGTAGGCGAATGGACCGGTATCCCTGTTGGAAAGATGATGAAGGATGAAATGCAAACCGTATTGGGCTTGGCCGAAATGCTTAACAAACGTGTGATTGGACAGAAGCACGCCTTAGACATGGTCGCCCGTCGGATTCAAACGTCTCGAGCCAGCTTGGATGATCCAAACAAACCGATCGGAGTTTTTTTGCTCTGCGGACCGAGTGGCGTTGGCAAGACCGAAACGGCGCTGGCGCTCGCAGAGGCGCTCTACGGTGGGGAGCATAATGTCATCACGATCAATATGAGCGAGTTTCAAGAAGCCCACACCGTGTCAACGCTGAAGGGAGCGCCACCAGGTTATGTCGGCTACGGTGAGGGAGGTGTGCTGACCGAGGCAGTACGGCGACAACCCTACAGCGTCGTCCTCTTGGATGAAGTCGAGAAGGCACACTCCGACGTTCATGAAATCTTTTTCCAAGTGTTCGATAAGGGAATGATGGAGGATGGTGAAGGAAGGTTGATCGACTTCAAGAACACCTTGATCTTGCTGACTTCCAATGTTGGTAGTGACCTGATCATGAACATGTGCAAAGACCCTGAATTAGTGCCAAGCGTCGAAGGAATTGCAAAAGCGCTACGCAAGCCACTGCTGCAGGTCTTTCCGGCAGCGCTACTAGGACGTCTGGTCACGATCCCTTACTTTCCGCTGAGTGATGAGATGATTCGACAAATTGCTCTTTTGCAGCTTCAGCGGATTCGACGTCGAATTCAGGACAATCACGGCGTACCGTTTTCGTACTCGGACGAGGTCGTCGACCTCATCGTGGGTCGCAGCACCGAGTTGGAAAGTGGCGGTCGGATGATCGACACAATTCTGACCAATACGCTGCTGCCGACGATCAGCCAGGAATTCCTTCGGCGAATGATGGAAGGCCAGAGCGTTACGGCTGTGAAGGTGTCAGCAAACGACAGTGAATTCTGCTATCAATTCGAATGAGACAGCGCGAATGGCCATCGATGTCCAAGAATGCGACGTCAGGTCTCGATAACGCGGTTGTCATTTGTCGTCGCGGATGACAATCGAAGTGCCGGTATGTTCTATTTCCGTCGCTCCATCGCCGGACCGTTGGTAGACCAACTCAATGCTCTCGTCCGGCAACAACCGGTAATCGTCATGCCGCGATGCAACGCGGATCCGCAATTGGTTTTGGCCTGAGTTGCGTATCCGGATCAAGTGTCGCTGCGGTAGGTCCGAGGCTTCTGCCGCGTCTTGGCGCTCCTGACGAGCAAAGATGTCGCGAACAATCTCCGACGGTTCACGTTCTTCGATGCCGCTCAGCTTATAGATAGCGCGCTGCAACAAGGTTCGATACTTAGGCACATCCGGGGTGGTCGGCAAATAAAGCTGATATGGTTGGCCGCCCGCGTGGATCTCACCTTCGAAATACAAACGATTCTCATATCGGCAGGTCCTTTGCTTCCATCCTTGAGATTCGAGGTACACGACGATCGCCTCAGTCCTAATTCGTTGCATCGACGCAGGCATACTGAATTCACTGGACATTGTTCGTCTCGGCATCTGGTCGGGTGGGCGACAACTCGGTGGCATCTATGCCTTGATCAAGCGCGCCGACGCAGCAAACCTCCATTTGATGCTACGAATGAAGCTAGGCAGCATTCGAGTCGCGCCTCGCCCCTTGCCGTTGATTGGCGGCTTCGTCCTCTTTTGCGCTACCGCCCTTCTGTTCCGCAATGACCGCTTTGGTAACGGGAAGATTGTTCTTTGTCAAGAAATCGCGTACGTCCTTCGCCTTTACAGTTCCTTTGCTTTCATCCACCGTGAGCTCCAACAGCCTGCCGCTCACCTTTGCCGTGCCGACAATCAGTTTTCGCGGTCGTTCCTTTCGAATTTCTTTGAGGAGTTTGTCAGTGCGGAATTCGCCACGCCGGTCAATCACCAGAATTGATCGATCACCCCCCATCATTCCAAAGGCAAAGGGAAACTCCCCACCCTTCTTGGCTCTAGCCTTCTTCAGGGCGTCTTGGAGAAGCGACTCTCTCTTGTCTTTGTGGAACAGGTCCTTGATGTTCAACGGCCATTCTCCTCGGTGGGGCGTATTACGAACGTCGATCTGGCTGCAGGCTGTCAATCATTTATTCGACAGCAATCTGCCCGGCGGGCAATAATTCCTCAGGGATCCGGCGACCGGCCACCAGTGGTGCGGGTACTGACGGTATTACTCGAGAATTTGCCAGCGCGTCCGCAGACATCCGAAGAAACGTGTGCTGGCGGCCGTCGTTCGATGATAGATAATGGAAATAAACTCCATCTAACGGAACTAGATCATGCTACGGCCCGGCGACGAACCCATTCCTGGCTATCGGCTGGAGACCTTTTTGGGTCGCGGTCAATTCGGAGAGGTTTGGAAATCCACTGCACCCGGTGGTGGTTCGGCAGCGCTAAAGTTCCTGGATCTGGGCGGGAAGGAAGGCTGGAAGGAGTTTCGCGGCATCCAGCGAGTCAAGGAGATCCGCCATGCCCATCTGATGCCGATTACGGCGCTCTGGCTGCTGGATGAAGCGGGCAACATACTTGATGAAAACACGGTCCGCGGGCTTGCTCCGACGGATGGCTCGCCCCGCGATACCCTCTTGCCTGGTCAAGCCGTGGGTGAGGATCTGGAGCCCTGCTGGCTCGTTGTCGCGCAACTGTTGGCAGAGTGCACGTTGCTGGACGAATTAGAGCGATGTAAGGAGTGTGGCTACGATGGGATTCCGCGCAGCGAACTGATCGTCTACATGGAGGAAGCTGCCAAGGGAATCGATTTCCTGAATTCCAACCGGCACGACCTAGGTGACGGAGTCTTTGCTGTCCAACATTGCGATATCAAGCCGGCCAACATGCTGCTCCTGGGCGGCTCTGTGCTGATCTGCGACTTTGGTTTGGCACAACTTCTCACCAGCGCGGACGGACAGGTCAGGGCGACCGGGATGCTTGGCTCACCTGCCTACATTGCACCGGAGTGTGTGGAGGCTGCCCCGAGTTCAACGTCTGACCAGTATTCACTGGCGATTTCCTATTGCGAACTGCGGACCGGTGCGCTGCCATTTCCCGATCAAACAGCGATTGGTGCCGTCAACGCTCATCGGAGTGGAAACCTCGATTTGTCCAAACTGCCGGACGTAGAACGAAGCGTGATCGCAAGAGCAACTGCACTGAATCCGGACGAACGGTATCCCAGCTGCCTGCAAATGGTTCGGGCGTTGCAGGAGGGAGCGGAAGAACCGCGACCGGTGGACTTGGTCGGTTCCGCATCTTGGAGCCCGCTGCTCAGCACCGTCATACCGGCTCTCGCGATCATCTTGTTGTCAGTTGCGTTGATTGCCGTGTGGCTGGCATTCCGACCGCCTGCGGTGGCGACCGTCGAATTCACAATTCAGGTCGAACCTGTGGACGCGGAACTCTTCGTGGACGACGAGAGATACGCATTGGAGAACGGCCAGATAAGCCTTGAACGGGACGCCAATTCGTCGATCAAGCTTGTCGCCTCCATGGGGCCGGACTTCGAAGTCGCAGTGCGGCAGATCGACCTGCGCGATCACTCGTCCGACGAGCCCATTCAGATCCGGCTACAACACAGCGCCCAATTCTTTGTCGATGACGCGTGGCAAAAGTTGAATTCGGATCAACGCGACGCGGCAATCGAGAGCTATGCTCAGGCGATTCAGAAGGATTCACGTCTCGTTCATTTCCCACCTCCACAGCTGCTCGTCGAACCGATGACGGCGTCCCCGAAGGAGATTCGCTCGATGGCCCTCAGCCAGAACGACGGCTGGCTAGTGGTTGCGAACAGCAGCGGTGAAGTTCGCGGTTGGAAGCTATCATCGTCCCTTGCGAACTTCCGTTCGTCGATGCTGCATCGTCATCAAGGACCGGTCGAGGATCTTACCGTCGGTGATGATTGGGTAGTCTCAACGAACGGACAGGGAACGATCACCGCAAGTTCGCTTCGTAACATGAAGGCACGCAATCTGTCACGATCGCTTGAGACGTTCAGCGTCATCCGACTTGGCATGGGACCGAACGATCAATATCTTCTAACGAGCAGTGACGGCGTGCTTCGACGCTGGGATCTCTCTTCGACCGGCATTGCCGCCGAAGCTGCCATCATTGGGCAGCACGACGAAATGATTGACTCCATCCAGGTCGCAGCGGATCGTTCGATTATCACGGGCAGCTGGGACGGTTTTGTGAAGCAATGGTCGGCAAACGGACGAGTGGAAGATGGTATGGAGCTGGGTCAATTGAGCGACGACGTTTATGCCGTCGCCGTGAGCAAAGAGCATGTGGCTTTCGGTGGCGCCGAGCAAGGAGAAGATAATCGCGTGTTCGTCGTCGATCTCAAGACTCGCATGGCTCAGCCATTACCGGACGGCCACGCGTGGCCGATCATTTGTCTGGAATTTGACAGTACAGGCGAGTGGTTGGCGGCGGGAAGCGAAGACGGTGGCGAAGTCAGCGTTTGGCGGAACGAGATCGGCCAATGGCGGCGAATTCCCTTGCCGAACCAACATCACGCTTCCGTCAATGCCGTAGCTTTCGATCCCTCGTCGGGCTTCCTCATATCCGTAGGCAATGATGGCCGCATCGTGCTGTGGGATTTACATCGCAACTCGCGCCGTGTCTCGATTCTGGATGATCAGTCGGCACCAATTGTTCGAGCAACGATCACCAAGGATGGCAATTGGCTATTCACGGGCAGCTCGGATGGATCGGTGCGCGTTTGGCAGTTGCCCCGCTGCCTTCTCGTCAAGCAAGCTTGTGATCGCGCCAACATCAGCGCGCAACCAGCACGCGCTACCGATAACGGAGTCGAAACCTGACGAGTCGAGGCCGTGCCGAAAGAAAAGGCCTACTCGATTAAGTCGAGGAAGGCAGGACCTTGGTGCGGGTAATGTTCAAAGGCCGTCTCGCCTGCTCGAGCATTCCACCGCAATTTCGTGCGGATGTAGTCCGCCTCCGGACTCTTGGGCCAATAGGCTAGGATTGCCTTTAAGTGCTCTTTGGCCTCAGCGGGATCGACGAACTCCTCCTCAACACCCCAATCGCCACAACGGACTCCGGCGAGCATCCAATGAGCTCGGAGCGCAATATGCATTTGAATGTTCCCCGGACCATTCGCCGATGCGTTGGTCAGCGTCTCGTACAACCGAATCGCTTGGCCGATGTCCTTTTCCGCCAACAGCGCGTAGTCCGCTAGGATCTCGGTCTTGATGTCGTCAGTGATCGACGAGCGATTTCGCGCGATCTTTGCCCTTTCCAATGCCGCTCGCGCCGCGGCAAATTCTCTCTGGGCAAGCTCGTGATCGCCCTTTCGTTCAGCCATTTGCGCCTGATTGAAGCAGCAACTGGCCATCAACTGGTGAACGATTGGATTGCCCGGATCAGCTTGATTCGCAGTGTCCAGCGTGATTCTCGCCATGGTTAAAAAAGCCGTCGCGTCCGAGTCGCCACTTTCGATTCCGGCAGCTTGCTCGAGCAGATCATAGGCTTCCAACAAAGGACTAACGGCTTCTTTGACGTTGGAGACGGGAGTCGTTAGCGCCGTCTTGACATCATCGTCATCACGAATTGAATTGAAGACGCTCACCAACTTGGCTTCGCTACGGTTGGCCACAAGCGTGTTGACGACGTCGGCAATTACGGCCCGCGTTGCATCATCCGCTGATTCCTGACGTCCTCTTCCGGACACGATCTTTCGTCCATCTACGCCTCGATATAGCGACGAATCGAGTTGGACGAGCCCATTTTGAGAATGCATGATTCCCCACAGGACGTAGTCGACGCCAAGCGTTGTGGCAAGCATCTGCAGTAACTGCGCATCTTCGAGGTCTCGTGCCTGCAACTCCTTGAGACGCTGCCTCACGGCGCGCGACGACTTAACCTCTAAACCGGGTAGATTTCGAAATCGCCGCCGCATGTCTGTCGCGATTTTGACCTCCGGACGATCAGCGCGAAAGTCCATCTCACTCAAGGGCAAATGTGGTAAGACCGCGATCTGAACGCGTCGCGATTCCGACAGCACTGATTGCGCTTGCCTCGCCTGTTCCCGCAATTCATCGACCTCTTGACGCGTGATCTTCCCAACTTCGGCATAATCGGCCCGTGACTGGGAGGCGGCCGAAAGAATCGCGTCTCGAATGTCCGGGTACGAAAGATCCAACATCAACCCGCCGGTCTCCGAAGATAACGTGTTCATGAATTGTCGCGTGCGACCCAACACACTTTCGTACGAAGCTCGTTCTTGCTCGCGGCTCGAAGACAGGATGCAACTGATGCGGATGTTCTTGAGATTGGCCAATCCGGCGAGATGTTGGGTTTCAAAATGTCGCCGAGCATCGGTGCTCGCTTCTTCAAACCCAACATCGAACGGAGGAGCATCGCCGACAACCATGATCCACTTCGTCGTATCCTCGTCTTTCGCCCACTCCAGCTCTTGGATCGCCGAGTGGATTCCTAGATCGGCCAATTCGTTGAAATAGGGTGCGCCGGTCTCGGTCTGAATCGATGAAAATGCTTGCCGAAAGACATTGCGATCCGCGACGAATTTTTTACCGGCGACCTTGCAGGGGAAGCTGACTCCACCCGATGGAGAGCCGGAGTCACGATAGACAACCAGCTGATAGGCAACCTCCGCATGTTTGTATAGCTCCAGATCGTCCATCATCCGTTCGATTGTCTGTTTGATGCCCGACAGGGCGGTATCCATACTTTCGGTACCGTCGATGACAACCGCAATTTGTAATCGACCTTTACTGCTTTCAATCAAGTCGAGAAAGTTGCGTTGCACTAACCCCATCGTACGATTGGGCGGGTTGCGATTCGGTGAGAAGATCGTCTCTAGGGCAGCAGCTGCCGGGGTGACTTCGTCAGCGCTGGTTGAGCTGACCGGGAACGCTACCCCCCCGATGTAAACCAACAGACAGCTCCAGGACGCAACAATCCAATACGCATTAGCGAATGATCGCGACTCGCGAGTAGACATGAGCGTTACTCCAATAACAATTCAGCCGCACGCGGCACACGCCGCGAAGGTCCTGTGGCCGAGCTTGATCGCAAGGAGCGGTCCAGGTAACAATTGATTATACGTGTAGGACGAGCAGAGCCTCAATGGCGTTGCTGCTTCGATCTGAATGGGATCCTCATGAAACATCGTCAGCTCACGCTTCACTTGGCTATTGTCGTCGCCACCGCGTCCAGTATCGCGTTGGGACAGCTTCCGAGTGAATCCGAATTGCCAGGTCGCAAGCCAAATCGACGGTTACCGGCCGAGTCAGAACTGCCACCGACCAACGCGCCGGCACCACCGAGAACGCCGCGGGGCGAACTGCCCAGCGAAGCGACTTTGCCCACGGGTAACGCACAAGCTCCGACAAAGACCGACGATGTCGCTAGAGAGCAATTGCTACGCTTACGTGAGAGCTAAGACCAACGCCCTTGGCTACGCTTGCAGCCCAATGCCCACGTCGATCGTATTCGGTCGATCGCATTTGGAAGTGAATCGCAACGACTGTTCGTAGCTGGCGATGACAAACAAGCCATCGTCTATCGTCGCACACCAAACGACACGTTTGAGTACGAACGTACTGTCCGTTGGCAGATTCGACGTGGCCAAACCGGCCGGATCTTCAGCGCAACAACGGCCCCCGGTCTTTTGGCCATCGGCGGTTATGGGGCAATGGGGACGATTGGTGAGGTCCTGTTGCTCGATTCTCAAACGGGAAACTTGCTGCAAGCGTTGGTAGCTAGGAACGACCCCCATCGCCAGCGGCTGACGTCGCTCGCGTTCTCTCCTGAGAAGACTGACCCCTCACTGGCATCCATGGATCTCAACGGCCGCCTCCTGCTTTGGCAGGAAGATGCTCAAACGGGAACCTGGAAAGCGCAGCAAGTCGCCTACAACGAGCAACAGTCCGTCCGCCGCCAACTTGATCGCACGTTACACCCGATTGTTGCCTTGTCGCGCAGTCGAGTTGTGGCACCCGTTCTCGCCGAACCGGACGCTCGCCAGGCTAAGTGGCAGCTGAAATTGTATGACGTGTCTAATGGCCAAGAGCAATTAATCGCACAACCGGGCGAGTTCCATCTGGACCTAATCACTGCGATGGCGGCCACGCCCTTAGGTTCGATCTTGGCTTCCGCGGACAGCCATAGCCAGCTGTTTCTCTGGGACCTCGCGGCGCAGCCGATTCGACGATATCGGCACACGCTGGAAGGAGCGGTCTCGTCATTGTGCTTCAGCCGCGATGGCAAGACACTCGCCATCGGTACGGGATTCGCCGGCAAAAGATCAATCCAATTGTGGAACGTGACGAATCCACAGCTGTCGGTCTTGATCAACGCGCAGGATGTGGCACATGATGTCCTGGCGTGTGCCCTGAGCCCAGACGGCAAGTACCTAGCCTACAGCCAGGAAGGCGATGTCGTGATCCGCAACGTCGGACCCGACGTTACTCAGTCCATAACCCTGCGTGCACCGACACCCGCCCCGACCCGTGTGGCGTTCTCCAAGCAGGAGCCCTACCGGATTGCGTTCTCAACCAAACCGGGATCCAATCCACAATTGCAAACCGTCTTCGATCCCGGCAAAGGGCAGCTCGACAACTCACAGATTCGACAAGGCGACTGGATGGATCCCGCTGCACGCGGCTGGTCACTGCGCTCGAACACCGAGAGAACGGCAAACTGGGTGGAGTACAACGGACAGCGGCAAGGGGGAATCAATCTTCCGATCCAAACATACGGCGTGCCCACAGCGGTTGGCTGGATCGGGGACAAAGGGCCGCCACACAGCGTCGCAGTTGGAACGACGGGAAGTAATATCTACGTATTCCGAATTGCCAACGACGGCGACTGCCGATTGATTCGAATCCTTCGCGGGCACACGGGTACAATCTCCTCGATCTCAATTTCCCATGATCAGCGGTACCTTGCCTCCGGGAGCTCCGATCGAACCATTCGCATCTGGAATCTGGCCGCACTGGATGAAGGTGCGATGATCAATCGTTGGGGCGCCTCATTCGCCGTAGACGGTGACGATTTGGTCGTCGACTCGATTCGTCAGGATGGGCCACTTCATTTTAGGAATCTGCGACAGGGAGATCGAATTCGCCGGCTGATCTTGGTCGACGTCGTCAACGGAAAAGAACGAGTAACTTCGATCGTCGATCCCAACGACGCCTTGCGCATGCTGAGCGAGCGAGATCCCATGAGTTTGGTCGCGTTTGAGTATCAACGAGGTCAAGCACCGATCGCGGCATTTCAGTCGTTCCCAGCATGGCAGCCCATCGCAAGTTTGCATGTTGCGCAGAATCGAGAATGGGCGTTCTGGACACCGGCCGGATTCTATGACGCTTCTTTCGAAGGACATAAGCTCTTCGGCTGGCAGGTCAATCGCGGGCTAAACACTCTGCCCGATTTCTTCCTCGCGGCTCAAGTACGTCAGTTCTTTGAACGGCCCGCGATCATATCTCGACTGCTGTCGGTCGGAAGCCTACCGGCAGCCTTTGAAGCGGCGAAAGCTGGTGCCCCGGCGAATTGGTCGACCGCGCTGGCACAGCAGCAGGCCCTGCGTCCGGAGATCTCAATTCTTCGTCCCACGCCGGGTCAGCTGATCGAGGATGCAGCAGTCAACGTCGAAGCCCAGATTCGCGTACCCGCTGGACAACAACTCGTACCTCCCAAAGCGTTTGCCAATGGTGTGACGGCTCCACAGCGTCAGCTTCTACGAACCACGCCGAGCAGTGCCTATGTGGACTATTTCTATAAATGGCACATGCCCATTCCCCAAGACGAGGAATTGTTGATTCAAGTAGCGGCGGCAACTGAGAACGAAACTGTCGACCAGGAATCAGTCAAAGTTCGGCGTGACCTGCCGACCGGGCCGCGTCGCTCGCGCATGTTCGTTGTGGCGGCTGGCATCAACGATTATCAAGATGCCGCGGTCCCGGACCTCGCGTTCGCCAGGGACAACGCTCAGAGCGTCGTACAGACGCTCAAACGCCACGCCGAGCCACACTATGCTTGCGAAGCCATCACACTGCTCGACGCGAACGTTACCCGCGCCACATGGGAAATAACACTGAGGCATTGTGCCGCTCAGCTCCGCCAGCAGGTTACGCCCGACGATCTGCTTGTCCTGTTCCTCTCCGGACATGGCGTCCGTGACGAGCGCACACAGGAGTACTACTATCTGACCGCCAACGCCGATTTCAATGATGTCAAGTCGCGCCAGTACGCCGATTGCCTGGCGTTTACGGACTTGGCTGTTTTCGCCGACGTGCCTTGTCGAAAACTGGCAATTTTAGATACGTGCCACAGTGGTGCTATCCAGCCGTTGACTCAGCGTGAGCTCAAAGGCGCGTTACGTGTCCTACAGAACGATCTGTTCCTCACCTTCACGGCATCGGAGGGTGGCCAGCAAGCGGTCGAAGCAACGGAGAAGCGATTGGGATTATTCACGCATTGGCTGCTGCGAGGTCTTCGCGGTGAAGCCGACCGGGTCGGTGGCGATCGAGATGGACAGGTGACGCTGGCGGAAACAATCACGTTTGTGCAACAGAATGTCCTAGCAGACTCAGCCCGAGGAACTCATCGTCAGTACCCAACCGCTGGTCCATCGGAGTTGATCAACCTCGTGAAGATTCCAATGTCGCGCGCTGGAGCCGTGCGAGTGGAAACCTCGAGATCCGATGACACTCTAGTATCGTCGCACGAACTGGACGCCGATTTCTGAATCGAAGGCTTTGTCCAACCCGTCGCGCAACGGCGCCACGCCTCCAACCTTTAGCGATGACATTTCGCCGAGCCGGAAATACAAACCGCCGGTGATGTTCAACACGTCGCGCCGATTGTCTTCGATGAAGACGCCGCGACCCTGAAACGCACCATAGTCTTGATCTTCGACGGTCGTCGTGTAGTGGATTTCCACCATCGGTGCCACTCCGCGGATGTAGGTGGCACACTCATTTCGTAGCAACCAGATTCCGAGCGAGTAATCCAACATCATTAGTGATTGCGGGGTCAGATCGCTTGAGGTCGAGCCAATCGTCACGTTGTTGCTGTTGGCCGCAAAGTCGAACTGGACAAAGAATTGAGTGAAAACAAGGTCGTGCGGAGCATGATAGACGCCAACAAAAGGCTGAAAGTACACCGTCTCGTTTTCGAATCGATTGAATAAGACGTCGCCACCAACCGAGTAATCTTGTCCCGTCGGAAACACGATCCCAAGACCCACGGAAATCGCTCGGCAAGCATCTCGACAGAGAAGCGTCTTGACAGCCACTGCCACGTTCCCAAACTCGGTGTCGTCCAAATCGTTGTCGACGAAGGCCGTCGGATTCGAATTTGCCGAATTCATGAACGGAGCACGTACCTCGAACGAACTCCAACCGTCGAAAAAGGTCTTTTCCAACCCAAAAGTGTAGCGGTCCAGGTTCCGCTCGTTACTCGCGATATCAATCACGGCGTTGTGAAAATGGTGGTAGTTGAAGAATACTCGATCTTCCGGGAAGGGGCTGTTGTTCTCGGCAAACTTGTATTGCCGGTCGCCACCTGCAACTGCCACCGTGGCTCCCTGACCAATGCTGCTGCCGGGAATCACAACGTAATTGTAATTACCGGCGAAGAAGTCACCGATCATACTCGGTACGCCAGCCGCTCCGGCCACCGCCCCAAACGATGCGGCGACACTGGCCGAGGATGCTGTTGGAGGCACCACATCCGACAAGGCGGGACCATCGTCCGTCGCGATCGACTCATCTGGAACAGTAGGAATTTCGGCGGGTGTTGGCGTTTCGTCCGCTGAAGGAACTGGACTGATCAAGGTATCACATGGTCCGACCGGCCGTACATCACAGCTCTCGTGTGTAGAACCCACGTAGGCGTGATGTTGTGCGGATACTGGGGCACTGCAGATTAACAGTCCCGCGGTCGGAAGGAAGGCCCAAAGCTGGAAGAATGACGGTCTGGCAAATTTAGCGTGCGGCATGGCTGGTGCTCGACTCCGTTTGAGACACCTGGCAACGTAAAGAATGGGTCGTACGTCTTGGTTATCTTCGACGCGAAAGCGGCACAACTAGAGTCTCTCATAGTAGGCGACACCAATTTCAGCGAATGGCAAGCCTTGACACTGCTATCAGCACCAGGTGCTAGCATGGCTCAGATTCCTCAAGAAGCACAAAGAGTGCTACCGAGGTCGTTCGCCGACACGAGCTTTGACCGTCAAGGATCGGCCGTTTCTGATCAGGTTGACACGGATCGTCTTGCCGATCTCGGTCCGTGCAACTTGCCGTCCAAGTTGAACCGACGAAGTGATTGGGGTGTTGTCCCAGTGAGTGATGACGTCACCAATACGGATGTCAGCAGACCGAGCAGGCGTCCGCGCGTCGGATGCCCCTGAAAGGGCGCTTACCAACGCTCCGTGGTTCTTTCCCATACCCCATTGGTGGTCGTGATGATTCGTTAGTTCATCCAGACGAACTCCGATCCACCCTCGCTTGACGCGCCCCGAGGCGCGCAGTTGCTCGACGATGTCACGTGCGGCATTTCCAGGAAGGGCAAAGCTAATACCGCGAAACGAATTCCCAATGATGGCTGTGTTCACACCGACGACTTCGCCGGACACGTTAGCCAATGGTCCTCCGCTACTTCCGGGATTCAGCGCCGCATCGGTTTGAAAGAAATTCTGAAACACATTGCTCGACGCACCTTCCTGCTCGACAGCGCTGATGATCCCGAATGTAACACTCCGCTGCAACCCGAACGGATTGCCAATAGCCCAGACAAAATCGCCGACCTCCACTTGATCGCTATCGCCCCATTGAACCTCCGGCAGAGTCAATTCGTCCACGTGCAAGAGAGCCACATCGGTCAGTGCATCAAACCCGATCAGCTTGGCGACATGTTCTTCCGAGCCGGCCAAGACAACGATGCGATCGGAATTGGATACCACGTGGTAACTTGTCAGGATATGGCCTTCGTCGGAGACGACGATACCGGAACCTTGAGTTGCAACAGGGATGGTGCCGCCAAACATGCGCTCGAGTTCGTCGTTGACTTGCGTCGGGTCTCGTTCTACGTCAATTCGGACTACCGACGGACCGACAGCACGTGCCACGTCGCGAGACGCGGCCGACAGTTCCTTGAGCGTGCTGACTGTTTGACTAGACGACCTCGATTGGGTGTCACCCCAAAACGCGGCCACGACGAGCAGCAGCAACAGCATGATGCCACCCAAAGCGCAGAGCGTGACCTTTCTCGATTTGAAGCGGGGAAGTATAGCCACGTTCTTCACAGTTCGCCCAAATGCACGGTCACCGTGCTTTTTCGATTCCAGGTCGTCCAATTGCACTAAGCTGAAAAGAATACCTTGATGGTGAGCTGGGGCAAAGAAGCCCGTGTGGTTTATTCATCCTATTCCTTCCAATCGTTGTCGCCATCACCATTTTTTCCCCGTCGCTTCGGCGGATCTGGTGGGTTGCAGACTGCCATCCCACTGATTCACAAATGAGATAGGTTGGTCATGGTTGCTGATGGGCATGACGCGCACCGAGAGATATACTGAAGACGCCGATCTGAGCGACGACAACTGCGAATCGACAATTCGGCGTTTCCAGGACACGAATCAAATGTCCTCGAACGCGACGTCGCAATTCAATATGAGATTTGCTCTAGAATGAGAGGACGATTTCACCGTGCAATCGAAAGCAAATCGACCAACATTCACAACCGGAGTTGTCGTGACCGTCGTGAATGAACACTCCGGCGCGGCGATCGCGGGCGCGATGGTGAAGGTGGGCGGTGTTGAGCAGCAGAGCAACGAACGCGGCAGGGCCGATTACCAGTTGCCGACGGGCAAGTATCGCTATGTCGTTTCCAGCGAGGATCAAGAGGAGACGGGCTTAGTCGATGTGCGAAATGAACAGCTGACCAAGCTCACCGTCAAGCTACCGGCTAGCGCCGCCCAAACGGCTGCGGCAAGTGAGCCGACAAGCCAGCCGACTGCAACCACGACCGCCAACACGTCACGTAAGACGGTGGTATCCCAGGGTGTCGCCATAACCGTCGTAGAGAATGCGACGGAGAAACCGATCGCCGACGCCAATGTGCTTGTCGGTGGCAGTCCATTCCAGTGCAACAGCGAGGGCCGAGTTGAATGCGTTCTGCCGGCAGGCAAGTATCGATACGTTGTAACGGCCGAAGGATTTGAAGAGGAAACGGGGTTGGTTGACGTCGTAAACAACCGACTGATGGAAGTAACCGTTCGGCTTGCCTCGGGGGCCCCAAAGCGCAGCATGCCTGGTGTCAACGCCAGCGTTCGAGACCACTCAACTGGAAAACCGATCGCGATGGCCCTGCTTCGGGTCGGCGGAGTTAGCCAGCTTACGGACGAAAGCGGTACCGCGGACATCGACCTTAGGAGTGCCAAATTTCGCTATACGGTCAAGGCGCATGGCTACCAACAAGCGAAAGGCATCGTGGAAGTGCCGACTGACGGCCAGGCAAATCTGGACGTTCGACTTGATGCGGACGCCATGTCAGCGCTCAGCGGGCTGTTTGTAACCGTTATCGACGACGCGACCGACGGCCCCGTGGCACAGGCAAAGGTTCAACTCGCAGGGTTTTCGGAATTGACGGATGCGTCCGGGCGCGCGGAGTTCTTCTTGCCACCGGGATCTTACGAATACGATGTTAAGGCGGAGGGCTGCCACAACGCCAGAGGACCTGTCGACGTTCCCAAGGACGACTCGATCCAGATATCCATCAACCTGTTGACGGACGACAGCCCCGCTCCCGTCAGTCAAGATGATGACGACGACGATGACAGCGACGACGATCTGAATGTGGGCACCGACGACACCGAGGACACAGCGACTCCGTCGACCGACGGCGCGATGGGCGAGTTATTCGTAGAGGTTGTCGATCGTGCGGTCGGTGATTCGATCGGGAGCGCGAAGGTAACGGTCGGCGATCGCAGCGGTTCAACCAATGACAACGGTCTGGTCACCTTCGACCTGCCGCAAGGAAGTTACCCTTATACCGTCAATGCCCCCAACTTCGCGTCAGCCAGCGGGACGGTCCAGGTCACTGAGGACACCGATTTGACCGTCGAACTTGACGCGGGAAGTGACGCTGCGCCGCCCCAGCCGGCCAAGGGCCCTATGGGAGAACTATTTGTGGAGGTCGTTCATCGCGCAAGCGGTGACCCGATCGGTGGGGCGGAAGTAAAGGTTGGGGATCAGACGAGTACATCGAACGATAACGGTCTGGTCACGTTCGATTTACCCCGGGGCCCACACGCCTATGAGGTCAACGCCCCCAACTACACGTCCGTGAGCGGGATGGTTGAGGTCACCGACGACACGGATCTGACTGTCGAATTTGACGCCAGCGGACAAGAGAGTGCCGCTTCCCAGCCATTGGCTGGTCCAGAATCGCCGCCACCGGACGGTCCGATGGGTGAGCTGTATGTCGACGTTGTCGATCGAGGCAGTGGCGATCCGATCACATCTGCACTCTTTAAGATTGGTTCGCACGCCGCCGAGACAAATGACAACGGGCTTGTCACCTTCGACCTGCCGCAGGGAACCTATTCGTATGAAGCGAGCGCCGCGAACTACGCGAGTGCCAGTGGGACGGTCGAGGTGACCGACGACACCGACCTCACGGTTGAGCTTGACCCAAACTAAAAATGAACGACGAGCCTAACGAGGCGACTGATCAGCAAGCAGTCCTCGGGCATGAAAACGCAAGCTTTCGAACGGCTGACACTCTCGCTTTCGATTCTGGTGACCGGCCTGTGCCTGTTCGTTCCGCTGATCTTCGTTTCCGCTCTCGACCGTCAGAGTCCGGATGACCCAGTCGGTCCTGCCCGGTCCGCCGAGGTCACCGTCGGTATCGCGGTGATCTTGCGCGCAACGGCACGACGCTTGATTCGTTCCGGGGCAAAAGGAGTCATGCGCACGACGCTGGCCACCGTTTCTCGTACGGTTGCCCGCACGGTAGTACGCCGTCTGGTTCGCTTCTTTACGCACTCTGTGGTGGGTTTGGTTTCCAAGCGGACCATCGAGTCGATCAACCAGAGCGTCGACGACCGCCAAGAATCAGCGATCTTCGGGGATTCATGTCTGGCGCTACTGCTCGGTTTTGTAGCTCTATGCCTGTCGTTCTGGGGTGTATTGACCGTCGTTCCGCCAGATGCTCGTGACACGATCATTCAAGGCGGAGTCAGCGTACCGGCCCTCTGTCTGCTGGCGGGATTACCGCTGGTGTTGTTCGGCTTTCTTATGCTCGTGACCGCTCGTTGGCAAGGTGTCTCGATCCGGATCGTGACGGAGTTCGATGGGCTACTTATCCAGGGATACTTTACCGGAGCCGGCTCTTTTCTGCCGATGGCCACGGACTTTGAATGCGAGGGCACAGCGAATCAGAAAACCCTCGTCTCGGGGGTCGCTCTGGGAACGTTCTTTGTCATTCACCTTCTCCTGCTGTTCGTAGCGACGACGATCGAGAGTGCAATCGTCGACTTTAGCGCCGGCATGTTTCTCGTCTACAGTTTTGTCTATGCATTCCCCATCAACCCGCTACCGGGACACGATCTTTGGGCTCGTAGCCGACTTCTTTGGTTAGGTCTGTTCGTTCCAATACTTGTCTCTTTTTTGTTCGGTTTTCCCCCTGAACTGTCACTTGTTATCTGAGCCCCTGGCGCCATCGTCTTTAGGCCGTTGCCCAGGCTTGCAGCTGGCCGTGGAGAGAATTGAATCATGAGTGGTCACAACGATGCGGCGAAAGGCAAACGAAGGTTTGTCGGGCGACGACGAATTGCCATTCTGCTGACGTTCACTATCTGGACCTACCTGTACAACCTCCTCATCAAAGAACAGAGTCTTGTTGGAGCGTTCTTCGAAATCCTCGACACGATTAGCGATGACTTCGTGATGGGGACACTCGTGACCGTTTCGGTCGGAGTAGGCATCGTATTTGTCTTTTCGGCCACGAAACTCTACACCCAAATCATCTCAAACATTTATTCATTTCGCATCATTGAGGATCTCGTCCATGACGATCTGCGCAACGGACGCTATCGTGAATTCTTTGGCAAGATGCTGCGACTCGAGGACCAGCAGCTGCCTGAAGGCACTTGCCCCAGCCGGGTGAGCTCTCTCCTGTTTGCCTTCAGCTTTCTCTATGTGATGAGTTGGGTTTACGTCGTGCTCTTCAGCGAGGCTTTATTCTTTGTATCCTGGAGCGCCGGTGTTGACCTCCCCCTTGATGACAGGTTGAAGATGTTGTTTCTGCCCACGCTCGCGCTGGCGATTCCTTTTTCAGCGCGGGTTATGGCATACGTTCGCTATCCCTATTCACAAGACTACGCCGACTTCATGCCCGGGGCGGTATTCGTGCTGCTCGTGGTTGCTATGTTGGGAACAATCTTCGAGTCGGGCGACCAGAAATTCTTTTTGCGACAAGTTTGGGAGAATCCCGAGTACATGGCGACTTTTTTGAGGAATGGTTTCTTCCTGGCGTTCATACCCGTGTTTTTCGAAGGGGCGTTCTGGATGCTCGAGATCACACGAGAGGAATCTCCACGATCGCCGCCGGATGATCAGCTTGGCGGATAGTGATCCGAGAGACTTCGCACCAAGCTGACCTCTTTATCGGGTATCACCGCCCCATTTGTGCTCGGTTGTCGAAGATAGAAATAATGGATGTGCGGTAGAAATCGCGAACGAGAGGATGTGTCCACATTCTCGCTGTGCCCATTCCGATCCTTTTATAGAGGTGTTTCTTCTGGGGGAGACAAGTCCGATGGCTTCAGCACCTGAAAATGAGGCTTCACTCGATGGACGGAAGTGGGAGTGGCTGAAGAAAATGGGTGGACTCCTCGACGTCCAAATCTCGCCGGCGGGCGGGGAGTCTGCATCGAACAATCGCCAACTGGATGATGAAGTGGCCAACCGGCAACAGGCATCGGTCGACGTTGCCATCCAGGAGTGGGAGAGTCTCGTCCGAGAGAAAGGCAGCACAAACCGCGGAACGCGAGTGGACGACTATATTCGCAACGCCGGGCTTAACCCCAAGGCTGACTACAACAAGAAAAGGGAAGGAGTTCAGGGTGCCGAATGGTGTGGCGCATTTGTCGGCTTTGCCATGACTCAATCGGGATTCAAAGACGCGCCAAGTATGGCGTCCTATCAAAAGGCCCGCGATTACTTCCTTTATCGCTCTTACACTGGCCGAAAGTCAAACGAGGAACTTGATGAGCTTCGCGCTCAGCAGGAAGCCACAGGCAGTACTCGGCAGTATTTCATCCTTGAAGGCAGCGATTCGGACACGGCCGAGAAGGTCAAGAAGAAGGGCAAGTACGGCCAGGGAAAATATGGGCACTATGACCCCGATGCCAACACGTTCGAATACCAAAGCCTGCCGATCCAACCTGGTGACGTCGCGCTCTTCAAGCATGGCCACGTTGGAATGGTCAAGTCCTACGACCCGCAGTCCGGTGCTCTGGAGACCATAGAAGGCAACACCGGTGGCACGAGGGCGGACGACACCAAGGCTGGCGCCAACGCGGTCGTCCAAAAGAAATATGATCTCACCAAGGACAAGGACCGAACAAAGTTTGATGGTTTCGGACGTCCTTCGTCCGGCGACTTCCAGGGCGAAGCCCCGGAACCGAAGGATGAAGCCGATGATGTTTCGGCGGACGAGAATCCTCAAGCGACCACAACAACTTTGGCGCCTATCACACAATCGAACAAACGCACGGTACCGGGTGGTGGAGGATACGTTTACGAGCAACACGCAGACGGCAAGATCTTCATCGTCGATAGTCCCAAAGTCGGCAAGAAGCGGACCGAGGTACAGAAAGGTACCAAGGGATATGAGGCGATCCTGGCCGAGATCGGTCCATTCCCGGCCTCGGCCGAAGCCGCTGAGGGATCCTCCGCTTCCGAAGAGAGCCTCTTTGACGACCTGGTCGATTCGGCGAGTGAGGCGGCAAAGCAAGTCGGTGATGTCGTCAAAGATGTGTACGATGAGACTGGAAAGGCCATCGACAAAGTGGCAGATTTCCTTGGTATTGGGGGGGAATCGGCGGATCAAGGCAGCGCACCGCCCCCGGCCAACGACGACAAAAAAGACGTTGACCGCGGGAGCCCCAATGCTGCGACGCCTGAAATCACTGGCGGAGCTGAAACGGAAACAGAGAAGAAGTTGGCTGAGTTCACTCACGCGATGAGCAACATCGTCGTCAATGTCAACGGCGAGCCGGTCAGCGTTCGTCCGCCTTATCATATTAACCGTGGCCATCGCAAAGCCGACGCAGTGAAGCAACGCGCTGGCAATTCTAAGGTGAACGCCATCCTCAAAAAGGTCTTCAAGGGCCAGCAAGGCAAAGGCGCGAAGACCGGAAAAGCAACGCCACAACAGATGCAGAGGTTTTTGCAGGAGTCGGTTGACCAAAAGCTTGTAAAAGACACGTCGGCCAAGGGACTGCGAAACTTCCTGGATGAATACGGCATTAGTACAGATTGCTCCGGGTTAGCCGTTCAGGCTTTGAACTACCTGAATGACGGAAATATGACACGTGACGGCGACGAGCAAATCAATGCGTCAAATACAGGCACCGGTACACTGGCACGCTACCCGAATGTGAAGTCCCCTGCGCAGCTGCAAGCCGGTGATATGATGGTCAAGGGTGGCAGCCACGTTCGCTTGTTGATCGATGTAGACACTGAAGACGACGGAATCTACTTTACGACGTTGGAGTCTACGGCTGGTAAGGTCAGCCAGAGTGGTGACGGAGTTGGCGAACGTCGTTGGCGCTTCCCCGACCCGGGCAAATTCAAGAATCTCGAAATCCAACGCGGCGACGTATTCAAAGCCGCGGGGGGATCGGATCAGTCCTACATCTACACTCGCAGCAAGCTAATGGCGAACTAGATTTCGGCAGCACGTCGAGCAGTATGCAGAGGCCGTTATGTTTGATGGATTGACAGCGTCGAACCTGAAAGTTGTAGTCTTGACCTTGTGCGCCCAAGCCATCTCCTGGCAATGACCTCGGGAAGATTGGCCGAGAAGGCGAAAGAAGATCTTAGTCCGAATGAGGCAACCGATGGACATGGACAATTGGCTAACGAAGATGGGCGAACTTCTGGACCGAAAGACGCCGACTGCGGCTGAACCCAACACGGGAGCCGCAGAACCGTCACCCCACCAGCCTGTGCCGCCCGGCACGAATACGGTGCCAACGCCCACGGAGCCGAAGGATACGACGGGCATCGTGCAGCCACCGTCCCCGCCGGATGTCGGCCGAATTGCGTCCGACGGAAGCGTCTCTCCCAAAGGTCTCGAGACGGTGAAGGTGAATAACTTACAGCCACCCTCGAGCGGGCCGCCGCCGCTGTTGCGCAAGGGCGCGTCGGGTAGTGGCGGTTGGGTCGAGTATCTGCAGAAACTACTCAACAAACGTCTCGGATCCGGCGCTGCTCCGGTCAGCGGTGAGTTTGACCAAAGCACTCACGACGCAGTTGTGAAATTCCAGCGATCCGCCGGTTGCTCGGTGGACGGAGTCGTTGGCAACCAGACCTGGTCGGCCCTACAAGCGTCCGGCAAACCGCCCGCGCCAGACGCGGGGAGCGGCGAGACGCCCGACGTCGACGCGACCGATGGGGCAGACGAGACCCAACCGCAGACCGCGCCGCCCGATCTGCCGCCACCTGTGGATTCGAAACTACATCCGACACGAGCCAGGATCATACAAATGGCTGAGAGTATGGTAGGCAAGGTCTCTGACGTTGGCGGAGAAGGCGGAAAGAAGAAAGGCTGGCAGCATCTCAAGGAATTCTACGACACGGCCCTAGGTGTGGACACCGAAACATACGGCTGGCTAAAAGGCATCCAGACGCCGGGCATGCGCGGAGGTTCTACCACGCAAAACAAGAGTGGCGTTAGTTGGTGCGGTATCTTTGGGACCTGGGCCGTCATCAAGGCGGGCGTGCCAGGCGTGAAATGGGTGTTGGGCACGGCGATCAAGGGCCTGCCCCAACCGAAAGCCGATAAGAGCTATCAGCCTGGCGACATGTTGGTTCTCAAAGGCAAGTTGGTCCACCACTGCATTCTGAAAGAAAAGAGAGGCGACAGCCTAACCACGATCGACGGCAACGTGATGAACCAAGAGATCGTCGTTCGCAGTCGAAACGCCAGCGAAGTTTCTTATTACTATCAAACTGTCGGCGAATGAGTGTAATCTCCGCCACCGCGATGCCGCGGAATCGCGCTGGCTTTTCGAGGCATTTAGACTCTTCGTTTTGAAGATGTACGTTCTGCACCCGACACTTGGCACCGTTATGCGTCTATCAGTGGCGACGGCCGTTTCGTTGTCTTTCGTACGCTTTTGGACGAGTTATTGCCCGATTCAAGTCAAATCCTTGTTTTCGACCGTGAGCTGGATGAGCTAGAGCTGGTTAGCGTTCGAAGTGACGGAACGATGGGCGAACTAGATATGCTAAGTTCGATTACCCTCAACCCTGTGATCAACTTCGATGGAAGCACCATCTTATTCAGGTCAAGAGCATCTCTTGTGGAGGGAGATACAAACGCCGACTATGACTTATTCGTCCGCAACCGAGGTGGAAGCAATAGAATCTCTCAGGTGGTTGAGACGTTTGCCGGGGAGGTGATTTCGGACATCGATTTCGGCAACAACATTTTGCGGACCAGCCCTGGCGACGCTAATCTTGACGGCGTATTTGACTCCGCTGACCTAGTGCAGATCTTCATCGGCGGCGAGTACGAAGACGGGACCCCGGGCAATTCCGGCTGGTCGACAGGCGATTGGGACGGCGACGGCGAGTTTACATCAAGCGATCTGGTCCAAGCTTTTGGCTCTGGTAGCTATGTTTCAGCCGTTGAAGAAGCCGTGTCCTTGCGGCAAGCGTGCCTGATTGCTTTGGCGTAGGCTGCTAGCCTGGCTGTTTTCCCAACGGTATCTAAGGAGGACAGCCCATGCGTGGACGCAAGCGTCGCGAGGTGCCAGCGAGTTTGTTGCGACTCGAGCAACGGTTCGCGG
>CAJHYQ010000084.1_pt1 | contig 40327 bp, 30 predicted proteins | sample 9198721 | NCBI WGS metagenome assembly CAJHYQ01 (sample SAMEA7708357, study PRJEB35096) | sediment metagenome | biome: marine neritic benthic zone biome [ENVO:01000025]; feature: sediment [ENVO:00002007]; material: shallow marine sediment [ENVO:03000034] sea grass bed [ENVO_01000059] ... | reverse complement strand
CGAACAAGCCAAAGGCTTGGCGGACTTGCTTGGCGATGCGGGCCTGAGCATCGATGCAGTCTTGCACTACGAGCTTCCGATAAAGGAGGTGGTCAACCGTATTGCTGGACGTCGCACGTGCACCGAATGCAAGGCAGTCTACCACGTCACGTCCCGTCCACCGAGTTCCCAAGACGTCTGCGATCATTGCGGCTCAAGCTTGATGCAAAGAGACGACGATCGTTCCGAGGCCGTTTGCGTTCGGATGGAAGCTTATCGCGAAGTAACTCAGCCGCTGACCAATTTCTATGCGGCACGCGGAATGCTCATCCGCATCTCAGCCGACGGTCGTCCGGACGAGATCTTGGAAAGAACACTGTCTGCACTGGAAAAACACCCGCGTACCAAGGTTGGATAGATTCGGGAACCGAGCCAGGCATTGCCAAGTGAGTTGCTAAGACTCCGGTTGGATCGAGAGCCCGTCAGAGGCCCGTAGCAGTACACGATACGACCGACCTTCTTCAACGCGAATCGACGGCGCTTCGCCGTGCGCGGCTCGAATTCCCAGGGATCGGGCTTTTGCTTCGTCGTTCGCGATGTTCCAGAAATCGTCCCAGATCTTTTTCTCAAAGGGAGTCATGTCGCTGCCTTGTGCGTAGACTTGGGGTCGCTCGCCCACTTCGTCCAGGCGAAAACCTTCACTTGGTTCCTGATACTCACCAAAGATACGACGGAATAAGACAAGTGAAGTTGCACGATCCAGGTCGGCTTGCTCTACGTACTTGTCCTCGAACTTGACCACCCAATTGTCGATATAGACCACATCGCCTTTGATGCGAAATCGCTTTGGCTCGTCGATTGGCTTGCCGTTCCCATCTAATTCGACAAATTCAACTTCCGAGAAAAGCTCATTGGTGTCTGGAGAAGTCTCCTGATCGAGTACAACCAAACGAGCAAGGCGGTGATTCACCTTCATCAGCCGCATTGCAGCTGACAACTGATCCAGCTCGAGTTGCTTGGCTTCAAGGTCTTTGTTGAGACTAGCAATCTCCTGCTGCTTCTCGACGAGCAATTCGTCTTTCTCTTCAAGCTCGAACCGCGTCTGCTCAAGATCTTTCTCCGTCGACCGCAGCGACTCCGTAACCGAACTCAATTCACCCTGAGCATCACTTAACTGTCGCTGCGAAAGCTCGAGATGGCCTCGAACATCGGTCAACTCGCGTTGCTTCTCCCGCAGCTCCTCTTCTTTGTTTTCGATGGCAATCTGATTCGAATTCACATTCGTATAGGCGAAATACCCAACCGTTCCGACTCCACCGACGACAACCAGAGCCAAGAGCGTTCGGATCACGCTGTTAATCGTCGACAGCGACTCAATCATGCGAGACACTTTTTTGCTCCCTTTAGCGGTTAGTGTGGCCGTACCCAAACTTGATTGTATTCTGATCACACGCCGAGATATCGAAACTCGCAAGCCAAATTCGTGGACGGCAAAGCCGGTGCTCAATCGGTGAGTGGCAGCCAAACGGGAGAAATAGCGAGGCGATTGAGTTCTCAGAAAGGCCCGTTGGAGACGCTACGCCGGTAGGTCCCTGCAAGAGTTCAACAGTCTGAGGGCACGCGCCGAGTTGTCGGGTTTCGGCGCGGAGTCTTTGATCGCCCTCATTCCGCACAGCACCGCAGGGCGGCGCCGCGGCGAGAGGGCCAACTCGCAGCAGAAAAGGCTCGCCGAGTGATTCGCTCGGCGGCTCGGACCTCACAGACGTTTGCCGACCTCGGAGACCATCTGGTCCTCATCGGGAAATGCGCCGGTTTCGAGCTTGGAGTAGACAAGCTCGCCGTTGACCGTCAGCTCAAAACAACCGCCTCCGGCAGGCTCAAGTTCAAGACTCGAAATCTTCTGTTTGTGAGTACTCAGCAGCTTATCCGTCAAACTGACGGCTTTGGGTTCATAGTTTCACTGCGAGCAGTAGCGAAGATGGACCTTCATAACTCATCTCCTTTAATCACTTCTTCCGTGCTTTCCGTGGTGCGGCCTTCTTTGTCGTGGCCTTGCGACGTGCCGACGGGGTTGCTTTCCGACGCTTCTTTCCAAAGGCGAGATCCCATCCCTCGGCATACTTCCCTGTGGATCCAACTCGAACGATTGACATTCAGGAAACCTTTCATCAATTGAAGTTTTTACGCCACCACAGTTTGGGGTGAAGACCAGCCTTAAATTGGTAACCTAAACCCCCCAGAGGGTCAAGCGGCTTGACACTCGCCACTCTTGCGGACGCTCGCATCGACCAAGCCGATGCAGTCGGTCTAGACCCGCGACAAGTACTCACCGGTGCGAGTGTCGACCTTAATTCGCTCGCCTTGCGAAAGGTATTCGGGCACCTGAACCACCAGCCCAGTTTCGAGCGTTGCAGGCTTTGTTCGCTTGGTCGCCGAATCGCCTTTCACACCGGGATCACACTCAGTCACGGTCAGCTCGACGGCTACCGGCAATTGCAGGCCAACACACTCGTCGTTGTATACGAGTGCCATCATGCCTTCGAGATCTTCCGTAATGTAGCGACGTTCTTCTTCGATGTCCTCCAACGGTATCGAATACTGGTTGTAATCGGCCTGATCGAGTAGATGCATGTCTGTGGCGTCGACATACATCAGTTTAGCGGCACGCTTTTGAAAGTCAGCCTCGTCCAGCGATTCGGTGCCTTTCAGCGTCAGGTCAACCTTTTGCTTGGCAACGAGATCGCGGCCGCGGAATTTGTACAGAGTGGATGCACCTCTCGCCGAGGGCGTCTGTACCGTAACCTTATTGATCAGTACTGGTGCCCCGTTATAGTTCACGACCGCACCAGGTTTGATTTCTTTAGCAAGCATAGTGATCGAATGGGAAACGAGAGGCGAGCAACAGAGCAAGCGAGAAGATTGTCAAAGAATGGTGTTTGCCTGCGGATCCACAACAACGCCTTCGCAAAGTGAGGCGATCTTTTCCATCACGGTCAACAGAGCGCCGGGATCCATGAAGTCATCTTCTTCACCTTCGCTATCACGTCCGACAAACACTAACTGCTCAAAGTGGTAAACGTCAAAACGACAACGATAGTCGGACAGTTGCCGAATGACCGTTCGTTCTTCGTCAGAAAAGGCCCCTTTGAGAAGCTCTTTCGTCAGTTCGGCCGTCTGCTCAATGACTTCCTCACCGGTCACAAAGGAGATGTCCATTGCAGCATAGTCGTCTGGAGCGACTAACGTCAGCGACTCGAACCGACCGCCCTCATCCGCCCGGACGTCCCGCACCTCATAACGAGGGTCCATTTTTTGCAGAGCGTTCTTCACGTCTTCGGCCGGCGGGCGATCATCTTCTTTGAACAAGATGAAGTAGGTCTCGCGCCACTGATATTCATCATTCTCAAACAGGGACATTGCGATCGATACCTTCTTTCGTTGGGCAATGGATGATGGCGACCGCCTAGTCTAAGTCTGTTTCTGTTCCCAGGCCACCCTGCCAAGACTCTAACGCCGCGATCATCTGGTCTCGCTCTTCGCGATTGGCCCACACCGACTCGTCTTGTTCCAAACGAATCTCGTAGCGTCCTTCGTACATACAGTCGTCGTGCCCGCAGAAATGGGGCAATTCAGACACCCAAATCACGCGGTACAGCGGTATGTGCTTATCATCAACAATACAAAGAATCGATGACAATTTTCGGTCCTCTCTACAGCCTACCCAGCCTCAAATATCCTACGGAATCGACCGGTGGATCGGAAGACGCTCGAGGTCAAACAGGGCGCGGACCCGCTTTCGACGCTCCTTCACCATCTTAGGGCTCACCGGCCGAGTTCGCGAGATCGATCCGTTGCGGCTCGAACGGCCGAGATCACGGTCCCGCGAAACCCTCCCTGCTCCAAGGCATCGATACCGGCGATGGTCGTGCCACCGGGACTGGCGACCTGGTCCTTGAGGACGGCCGGATGTGTACCCGTCGACATGACCATTTGCGCCGCACCACTCACCGTCTGAGCCGCCAACTGGAGCGCCGTCGCTCGAGGCATTCCCATGCGAACCGCTCCATCGCTTAGAGCTTCGATGAACTGGTAGACAAAGGCCGGTCCCGAGCCAGATAGCCCAGTCACTACATCCAGCAACGGCTCCGGAACTTGGCAGCTGATACCGACGGCCTCCAGCAGCTGCTTCACGTTCGACGCGTCCTCGTCCGTGACCCCATCGCCCAAGCAATAACCGCTAGCGCCGGCACCGATCAAACAGGGTGTATTTGGCATGACACGTACGGCTCTGTTGGTTTGAAACCCGGCGGCGATTCGTTGCAGTGTCAGTCCTGCGACAATGGAAATGGCTAATCGATCGGGCGGAAGTGATCCGACCTGCGAAAACACAAGGTCAGCGTGCTGAGGCTTTACCGCCAACACGATAATCTCGGACTGCGTTACCAGCGCGGAATTGTCGTCGGTCGCCGACGCGCCGGCAATAGCGTCAACGAATTGCTTGCGTGCATCCTCCATGCAGTCGGCCGCGACAATCTCTGAACCAGTGACGATTCCTTGTTGAACAAATCCGCTCGCCAAGGCACGGGCCATCTGGCCTGCTCCGATGAAACCAATTCGCATTTTTGCTGGCTCTCGTATTTTGAAGTTGAAGGCTCCACGAAGTGCTGCCATGGGCGACATCGTACGCCGATCCGGACTCTGGAGCAACGGACTTAAGCTCGCCAGATCCCTGCCGAAAACGGCCTGGACACTCTCGCTTGATTCTGAGACACTCCGCCCCCGATTGCAGCCGGATTCCGGCTGCCAACCTTTCGCAGCTATCTATTCCTATTGTCACTTGAATTGTTTGCAGGAGTCTAGCCGTGACACTCGCGCGCCTTTGGCTGGTCGCACTGGTCCTTGCCCTCATGACGACCTCCGCTACTCACGCGGAAGATAAATGGTCGTTCAAAAAGCTGGTGCCCAGCTTCTCCAAGAAAGAGGTAAAGCCAAAGCCCAAGGGGCCTTCTACGTTGACAAAGCTGAACAACAATACCAAAGCGTTGTTCGCGAAGACAAAAGTTCTCGTCCCACCATGGTTGATGCCAAAAACACAAGATCGCGTGCGTCGTTCATCCGGCACCGCAAAGACGTCAGCAACGCGTATCGGCAAGGAAGTTCGGACTGCCAGACGCAACATCTTGCTTCCCTGGCTCGACAAAGAGGAACCTGCTGACAAGCCCACGACGGTTCCGGAGTTTCTGAAGCAAAAGCGGCCCGGCAGCGAGTAGTGCTGCTCGTCCCAGACAAAAAGTAGCGCCGCAAGCAGCGCGGTGCTAATTTGGATTCTACGCCGCTCGTTTGAGCACTCGGCGGGAACCGCTCACGGTAGCCAGAGACCGCTGATAGTGTTGAAAGGTCGCAGCCCAGATGTCTTGCGGCTTGAAGTCACGAACGATCCGATCGCGACCTGCCAAACCGTGCTGCTTTCGTAGTTGCGGATCTCGCAAATAGCGCCCAATCGCCGCAATCAACGCGGGGACATCAGCACAGGGAACTGCGGTTCCGGTCCTTCCGTCGACGATCGCGTCGATGCAGCCAGTAACTTGCGACGTCACGGTCGGAAGTCCCATCGACGCGGCCTCAAGCAAACTGTACGCCATGCCCTCACGATAGGATGGCAGGGTCAATACATCCATGGCGGCATAGTAGCGTTCGGTTTTCCAGTTCCAGCCGGGCATGTGAACTCGATCACCTGGATGTAACTCGCGCAAAGTGCCTTCTGGCAAGCATCCGCCGCTCTCAAACGCACCCACGAGCAATAGTTGTAGCTGCGAGAATTCCGCACGTAATTGCTGCCACGCCGACATCAGCTCCCGAATGCCTTTGTCACGGACGATTCGTCCGACAAAACCCAGCACGATCGCATCGGCCGGAATGCCTAACTCTTGCCGTGTTTGTCTTCGAAGTCGCAGACCCGCTCGCTCGGGGCAGAATCGAGAGGAATCCAGACCATTGATACTGCCGTTGTGAAGAACCTGGATCGGTTTGCGCCTGCACAGCTTCTGGTGCATTGCGGCGCGTCGAACGGAGTGGCTGACGCTTAAGATGTCGGTCGCAGATGAACAAGCAAGGCGTTCTGCCCCCAACAACAGCTTTCGCCTGATGCCCGTCTCAGTTTCGAATCTCAACCCGTGAAGATGGTAGATCCGGACTGGGATACCTAGGCGACGTGCAGCAACCATCGCGACAAGCCCTGCCTTTGGCGTGTGCGCATGAACAATGTCGGGTTTCACTTCGCGAAACAGTTGGACGCACTGACTGAGCGACTTCAGATCGCGAATCGGTGAGATTGAACGGGTCAGCGCAAGCGGGCGAACGTGAATACCTTCTTGGCGACCGAAGTCTCGCAAGTCCTGACCGGGCGACGACGCCAGCGTTACATCAAAGCCTTGCTGGCGATACCAGCGTAGCTGGCCAGTGAGAAATGATTTGGCCGTGAGCGGAATCGTTGTGACGTGAACCAGTCGCGTCGCCATGCATGTTCTTCCAGCTGCGTGGAAAGGAGCCATGTTTGTGGCCATTGGCCGGCGAGTCATATCTAAGGCAGGAGAAAGCGTCAATAGAAGACTGAGTCTGGACAACTCGTATCTCGAACTACGCTTCAGATTGACTCGATCGGTAGCCGATACCCAAATGGCAACGTCACCGCAGACGGAAAAGTTACACAGTGGCAAGCTATCTGATGTCTTGGATGTCGTTGACGAAAACGAGGTATCCAATGAAGTCACACCGAATTCACCGATCCCTAACCGCATCGCTTGTATGCGTTTGTTTGTTGCTGCAAAACGTGGCGGCAGCCGCCGGACCAGGAGTTGTCCAGGCAAACTCAAACAAGCTCGTGGTCACCGACGTGCGCCTCAACCAAAACGGAGCTTTGACCGGTCAACTCGTCGATCGACAAGGCTTACCGCTCAGCGATTCCCTCGTCACATTATGGAATGGCGGCCAAATCGTGTCGCGCTGCACGACGACCGGCCAAGGGCGGTTCCAGTTCACGGGTATCCGCGGTGGTCTGTATCAACTCGCCGCCGAGAACACGGGCGGTGTTTACCGAGTTTGGACAAATCGGTCGGCACCGCCAGCGAGCAAACCAGAGGTACTACTCGTTCAAGGCGGTACGGTTCGCGGCCAGTGCGATGATTGCCTTTACGCGAATTGCCCATGCAATGCATGCCAAGCAGGCTTTGGCGGTGGCCACTATGGTGGATCTGTGATTCGGGCACTGAACAATCCCTGGCTGCTGGGTGGACTTGTCGCCGCTGGCATTGCGGTTCCGATTGCAGCTTCTAATTCCGACAGCCGAGACGGCAGTTGAACAAGCACACAATCCGTGCTCGATCGTGACATTGAAATGAGGTCCCTTCTAGCAGAAGGTCCTTTCTTCGTTTTACAGGTCGAAGGCAAGGTTTAGCGGGTCGCACCGAACACGTTCAGAACCACGAAGAGCGCAAGCCTGGTTGCCGACGCTCACTGCATTCACTGTCTCGCTGGCACCACCTCTTCAGCACCTCACCACGCCATCGATTGCTATTCTTTTCCGACGACTTTTTCGTTACGATCCCGCGACTTTTCGGAAATCGTCGTCCAGAGCGATGCGCAAAATCGGACAGTTGCGTTGTCAACCAAGCTCAGGTGACAGTTTCAAGCCGATGGAAAATGCGCCGTGCTTCATCAGTGCTTGACGCTTCGCTGTGGATGATCGCCCAAAGCGCGCGTGCAACGCGTTGACGTTGGCTTGAACAGTATTGCGGACCGCGATCCGCGATGCAGGAGCTGTAAGAATGACACGCATCAAGTGGTTGCAACGTTTGCTTGTCTGTCTATGTATGGTCGGCCTGCTCCTTCCATCTGGCTTTGATGCGAGTGCGAGTGAATCAGCCACTGTCTTGGCCGTTCATGACGTGCGAATGGATCAGCATGGCAGTCTGCACGTCGTCGTGGTCAATGCCCAGGGTCATCCGATGCCCGCAACGCAGGTCATGCTGATTCCCGCCGGCGAAGATAAGAGCATTCGTGGAACAACGAACGTTCAAGGACGATGTGAATTCCGGTCATTGACCGGTGGATCGTATAGCCTGCAAACGAGTGAAGGAATCTGTCGGTGCCGAATCTGGACGTCACGCGCCGCGCCGCCGAAGGCAGCGGAACAACTGTTGATCGTCAACGATCGCTCGGTTCAGCGGGGTCAACGTCCGATTCGCGAGATGTTTCACTCGGACCCAATCCTGATGACCGCCATTGCTGTGGCCGCCATCGCGATCCCAGTTGCTATTCATCAGTCACGAGACGATTCACGGCCAGGTAGTTAAGTTTTACCATCGACTCAGCATGCTGTGGCATGACATGCACAGGTTCGCCTACGAGTTACACCAACTAAAACGTGCGTCGCCGTTGGCATTGATTGCCTGTTGGCTTGCCGGGTTCTGCCTACTCAATAGCGGCTGCCGCACACCGACCGACTATCACGCGGCGAAACTGCCTTCGGAGTTACGCGCCGTCAAAGCACAATCATCCAAGTCTGTAGACCTCTCATCGATCGCTCGGCAATCGATCAACGAAGAGCTGATTTACCCTGGCGATGTGCTGCGGGTCACGGTGGCAACGGGCATCGACGAAAACGAACCAAACACGTGGCCGCTTCGTGTGTCAGACAGAGGATTGATCGACGTTCCACTTGTCGGGCCTGTGCGCTTGGCGGGGCTGAATCTGCTGCAAGCGGAACAAGAGATCCGACGCGTCAGCATCGAGCGTGACATTTATCGCCGCCCTTACGTGTCCGTGCTCATGCAGCAGCGTCGTACAATTCGCGTTCGAGTCGTTGGTGCGGTTAAGAATCCTGGTGTTCATGAGTTACCGGCGGCAGGAAGCGACCTGTTGGCGGCAATCGTCGCTGCCGGCGGCCTCAGCGAGAACGCCGGAACTATGGTCGAATTGCGTCACCCGAACTCAACAAGTCGCTATTCGACGAGTGAGCAATTTGAGGGAGTCGCGTTAGCCTCCTTTGAACAGTCGCCGGACGTTCCGAATCGATCAGTTCGCATTGACCTTAGTGATGAGCAAGCGAGGTCTGGCACAGTCGACCTGCACGTCGAAGATGGCAGCGTCGTCATGATCTCGGAAAAGCCGAGTCATTCGATTAGCGTGATCGGACTCGTCAAGAAACCCGACAATTACGTTCTGCCACCGGACGAGACGCTGAGAGTTCTGGATGCAATCGCGTTAGCGGGAGGGCGACGCGTATCGATCGCCGATCGGGTACGCGTCATCCGTCAGGCTAACGACGGAGAGGACCCGGTTGTGATTGCCGTCTCGATTAAAGAGGCGAAGCGTAACGGTAAAGAAAACCTGGTCTTAGCTGCTGGTGATACGGTTAGCGTGGAGGACACCGCAGCAACGTTTGTCGTGGAAACCGTTCAAAGCTTCATTCGTTTTGGATTCACGAGTGCACTTCCATTTTGAAGCAGAGTAGACCATGTCGTATGAATACGATCTGGTAGCTCGTCAAACATGTTCCAGCACTATTCATTCCTGATTGACTGGCTGCGACGACAACGTCGTCTACTTGGCTACGCTGCGCTTTCGACGCCGCTGTTTGCGACCATTCCGATTGCAGCGTACTGGTTACGTTACGAAGGCCATGTGCCTGCCGAAACGGTGGCTGACATCCATCTGATGATCCCCTGGGTCATATCGATCAAGATTGCGGCCTTTGGCTGGTTTCGAGTCTATCAGGGCTGGAACCGGTATCTCACCTTTTACGATCTGGTGACCTTGGCACAAGCGACGGTCGCCAGCTCACTCGTCTTGGTGTTGGCAGCCTACCTGTTGATACCCGAGGTGGTCATACCGCGTAGTGTCTTCCTGATGGATTGTCTCGGAACCATCGTGGTCTTCGGTGGACTACGTTCTGCCGTACGATACATCGACGAACTTCGACCCTCTCTCATCTCAAGCCGCGGACGAACAAGAGCATTCATTGTCGGCGCGAATGATTCGGGCGAAGCTTTGTTGCGAACGATTCGGCGCAAACGCAGTCTGCCCTATCAGATTGTTGGCTTTCTCGCAGGGCCGGGAAAGTCACTGCCTTCCCAGATCGGCGGCATCGGCGTCTTGGGCGGTGTCGACCAGCTAGATCACTTATCACGAAAACACCGCGTTCAAGAGGTGCTCATCACGGCAGATGACTTTACTGGCAAGCAGGTCAAAACCATTGTCCAACAGGGCCGGTCCGTCGGAGTGCAGGTCAAGGTTCTGCCGAGCCTGGAACAACTGCTCGGGCGACGCGTCGACCTGAAGCCACGCACGGTTTCGATTCAGGATTTGTTGCGGCGTGATCCGGTCAAACTTGATATGCGAGGTCTGCATCAATGGATCGACGACAAAGTGCTGCTGGTCACGGGCGCCGCTGGTAGCATCGGTTCGGAAATTTGTCGCCAACTGTTGCAATTCGAGCCACAGCGGATGGTGATGTTGGATCGCAACGAGAATGGGCTCTTCTATTTGGAACGAGAGCTCCGCAAGCGTGCCTCGAGTGCTGAGCTTGAGTTTAAGATTGCCGACGCAAATGACTACCAGTGCATGAAGCGGCTCTTCCAAACACAGCGTCCCGACATCGTGTTTCACGCCGCCGCCTACAAACACGTTCCCCTCATGGAGGCCAATGCGTGTGAGGCCGTAAAGAACATTGTTTTGGCAACACGTCAGCTTGCCGATCTCTCGGAAGAATTCGACGTGGGGTCCTTCGTGATGATCTCGACCGATAAAGCGGTGAATCCGACCAGCGTCATGGGGGCCTGCAAAAGAGTTGCAGAAACATACGTACAAGCTTTAACCGAATCTTCGACGTGCCAATACGTCACGGTACGGTTCGGTAATGTCCTGGACTCGGCGGGAAGCGTTGTGCCCATCTTCCGTGAGCAAATCGCTCAAGGTGGTCCTGTCACAGTGACGCACCCGGACATGCAGCGATATTTCATGATGATCCCGGAGGCCTCGCAACTTGTGATCCAAGCCGGAGCGATGGGGCAGGGCGGTGAGGTCTTTGTGCTGGACATGGGCGATCCGGTCAGGATCTATGACTTAGCCTGTGAAATGATCAACCTGTCGGGACTGGAACTCGGTCGTGACATTGAAGTTCAGTTCACCGGTGTCCGTCCGGGAGAAAAGCTCTTCGAAGAATTGCACGTCCGCGGCGAATCCCACGTACCGACGATTCATCCGAAGATCATGATCGCCGCATCAACTCGAGTCAGCCACGAGTCGATTGACCAAGGTGTGGATCGACTCGCGCTCCTGGCCCGTCAAGGGAGTGCTTCGATCATCGACGAACTGCGTCACGTCGTACCGGACTACGGAACCGGTCGACCAACCCCAAGCTCACCGATGGAACGTGCTGCTTAGGTTGTGAAGAATTCGTGGCCTCGATCAACATTGGCCGTGTTCCATGCAACCCAAGCATGGCACGAAGCCTTCACAATGATAAAGATTTGGTTAAGACGGCGCTAATTTTCTGCGATCGCCCGAGCCTCATCACGACGACCGCGTGAAGCGACTTGCGTCGGTTTATCACTCTGTTATTCTCCAAACAGAGCAACGTTTCTTTCAAATCGAAAGCTCGGGTGTCTCGTGCATGGCTTGGGCCGACTCCGGCAAACCGTAGGAAAGTCAGTGGGGCACTTCTTTTCGAGTCAATCAGGAGGTTGTTGATGTTGCTGAAATGTTCCCGCGTGAGCTTTGCACGGCAAAAGTGGTGCCCTGCGATTCTTTCGTTGGCGATCATCGTCGCAAACGCCTCAGCCATATCAGCTCAGCCGCTCGACACCGAGAAGCTGAATGCAGTCGAAGCTAATGTATTGCCTCCCGTTCTGGTCGAGGGACCGCGGCAATACGAGAAGTTGTCCGACTACTACCATGCGGCAAATCCTGAGTTGACCTTTCGCATCGAGCACGCCCGGGCGGCATTTGAAAACAAGCAGCCTCGCCCCTTTCGAATGGTAACGCTCATCGCCGGCGACGCGGGTGTTGGCAAGACTTTCATGAAAAAGAAAGTCTTCAGCACGGACTATCCATCGCGAGAAGTATGTCGCTTCGACGTCAGAGACCTTTACGAAATCTGGGAGTCGCAGGGCAAAGTTCACTCAAAGCCGGACCTTTTCTGCCGTGATACGGTTCTGTCGTCGCTCCCGGCGATGCGCGATGCGAACTGGCAGGGCCTCTACGACTACCTTGAGCAGAAGAAGGCGTCATTCTACGTGATCGACTCCTTGGACGAGGTTCATCCAGATGACTACGTCAGTCTGCTTGAACAGGTCGATCGATTCGCGCTCAAGTCCGACCGTGACTTTGTCCACGTCGTAGTTCTAGGGCGTGGGTTTGCGTTTCGCGATTATTGGCAAAAGACCTTAGGCCACTTTTCGAGTTCAAGTTTGAATCTCTTCATGTTGGACCCTCCCGATTTCAGAACGACCGGCGATTTACTGGTGTCGACCTGGAACTATCACCGGTTCGCCCATAAGTTGCGTTGGAATTCGGATGCCGACCGCGATTTTTCGCTGCAGGACTTCCAGCAATGGGCAAAACTCGATTTTCGACGCGAGGGGCGATTTCAAGACTTGATCTGTACGCCGGCTGACGCTGTGGACCCTTGCGCCGAAGCGGCTTTGAGTCGGCTCATAACGAGTTGTCGGTATCCGCAGAGCGCTTTCGAGAATCTCGCCGGAAACTCCTTCTTGCGTGAGATCGTAGCTCACAAAGTTCGTGAGGGAGTTGAATTAGACGAGCGGTCGATCATGCTCGAGTACTTCGACAAGTGGTTAGTTCGAGACACGAAAAGCGGAAATCGGCCGAGTCCAGCCAATCCACGACATATCAAGTTATATCTCCATCTGCTCGAGGATCTCGCAGCCAAGGTCATGCGTGAGGATCGCGTGGATTCGCATGGCTTCTTCTCGCTACACGATGACGAGACGATCGATTGCGAGTTCAAGGGTCAACCGATGAGCTTCCAGGCTCACCAGATTCTCGATCGTTCTGGGCTCAAGCATCTTGATCCACGTGCACCGGGTGCCCGGCGTTACCGCTTCGAGCCGATTTGGCTGCATCAAGTCCTGGTGGAATCCTACAATCGGCGTACGCTTTCCGCCGTGACAAAGACAACGCCTGCCGCTCATGGGCCCTGATTGAGCCATTGGCCACCGTGAACGCTCCAAACCTGTGATCGGAGCGGCGAATGTGCGGGACTATCGGTCGCCTTCGATCGAATGCTTGCAGGTTCGTTTTCTTTAACCGTGTGGGTAGCTTCCTGTCAGCATTGACTTGGGCGGCGTAGTTGGCTAGCGTCATGGGTCGAATCACGGACGAAAGCGGCGTTTTGAGTGTCCGTTTTCCCCGCAGCAGCCGGTTACATGCGGCACGCGAACCTGCTCGCTCCGACCACCATCTTTGGGCGTTGCTGGCCAGGGCTGCGGTAGTTTCGGACACTTCCCACCAGTCTACAGTGCTGAGCGGTGGCAGAATCTACGTGACTCTGCCACGCCAAGCGACTGCCGAAACACCGCACCGGGTAGCGGAAGCCTCTCGCCCTTAAAGAACGTTCCACCGTAGCCCGCCAAACCTGACCACTCGAACCACCAAGATCTCGATACGACATGGCGCAACAACCAAATTCAAATGCAGATCGTGTGACGATGAACTACTTGTCAAGTCTACCGCGAGACCTGATCGCGGGAGTCGTGGTGTTCCTTGTTGCAGTGCCACTCTGCTTAGGAATCGCACTTGCATCGGGTGCACCGCTCATTTCTGGACTGATCACTGGTATTATCGGCGGCATCGTTGTTGGTTGCCTCAGCGGGTCGCATACAAGCGTGAGTGGTCCAGCCGCGGGGCTCACGGCCATTGTCGCAGCTCAAATCGCCAGTCTCGGATCATTTGAAGCGTTTCTGCTAGCCGTTCTCGTCGGCGGGTTAATTCAGATTGTCATGGGGATTGCCCGAGCGGGCGAGTTATCGTCGTTCTTTCCGACCAGTGTGATTAAGGGGCTCCTGGCGGCGATTGGTGTGATCTTGATCCTGAAGCAAATTCCTCATTTGTTTGGTCACGACAGCGATCCGGAAGGGGAAATGTCGTTCTCTCAACCCAATGAGGAGAACACCTTCTCAGAAATCGCGACGCTCTTCACGGGGGATATTCACCTCGGAGCGACTCTGATTGGCATCACCTCGATTGTGTTGTTGGTTCTGTGGGGTCGATCAAAGTTCTTGAAGCAGTCGCGAGTTCCAGCACCATTAATGGTCGTCGTCTTGGGCGTCGTGCTTAATGCGATTTTCCGCAGCAGGGGTGGGGATCTAGCCATCGATGCGACTCATCTTGTTCAGATCCCGGTTGCGGAAACAACGGGCGACCTTTGGAACTTCTTGCGATTGCCTGATTTCTCCCAATGGGCAAACCCCGCGATCTATCTGGCCGGTGTAACAATCGCCATCGTTGCCTCGCTTGAGACGCTGCTGAACCTGGAGGCCGTGGACAGACTGGATCCGGAGAAACGCGATTCGCCTCCCAGCCGCGAACTTGTCGCACAGGGAATCGGAAATGTCGCGGCGGGCCTGATTGGCGGCTTGCCAATGACATCCGTGATCGTGCGGAGCTCCGTGAATGTCAATTCAGGTGCCAAAACGAAGGGATCGGCCATCTTTCATGGTGCTCTGCTGTTATTGAGCGTCGGCCTGTTTCCCGTCTATCTGAACATGATTCCGTTGTCATCGTTGGCGGCAATTCTAATCGTGACTGGTTTCAAACTGGCCAGCCCGCCATTATTTCGCCAGATGCTTAACGAAGGCCGCTACCAGTTCATTCCGTTCGCTGCCACACTCTTCTCGATCGTCTTTACAGACCTGTTGATTGGAATTCTGATTGGCCTGGGCGTGAGCGTCTTGTTCATTCTTAATAGCAACTTGCGTCGACCGATTCGACGCATCGTCGAAACCCACATTGACGGCGACGTGCTGCACATCGAGTTGGCGCAGCAGGTGAGCTTTCTTAATCGTGCCGCGTTGGATAAGCTATTCAGCGAAGCAGATCGCGGCTCCCGCGTGTTGATAGACGCCACGCACACGGACTACATCGACCCAGACGTTCTTGGTCTGATTCGCGAATTCAAGGCGACGAGAGGTCCTGCACACGGCGTAACGGTGAGTCTGCGAGGATTCAAGCAGAAGTACGATCTGCATGACGATATTGAGTTCGCCGACTATACGACGCGGGAATTGCAGGATCGCGCCACTCCGCAGCAGGTTTTGGAAATCTTGCGTGAGGGGAATCGGCGGTTTCGAACGGGCCACCGGCTAACGAGAGATTTTCAACGTCAAGTTGATGCGACAGCTAAAGGCCAAACACCGCTTGCTGCAATCCTAAGTTGCATTGACTCACGCGTGCCCACCGAATTGGTTTTCGACTTGGGCATTGGAGATATTTTCAGTGTTCGGGTCGCTGGAAACGTGATCGGCAGCAAGTCACTCGCGAGCATCGAATACGGCGTCGGTGTCGCAGGCGTAAAACTGGTTCTCGTGTTAGGGCACACGCGATGCGGCGCGGTTACCTCGTCAGTGCAATTGTTGAGCGGCCAGAAGGACGTCGAGCACGAAACCGGTTGTCAACATCTACACAAGATCGTGGAGGAGTTGAAGCCTTGTGTGAGCAGCTCTGAACTGACTTCCTTCGATGAACTTACCGTCGAAGCGAAAGATTCATTTGTTGACGAAATCGCAAAACGTAACGTGCTCCGAACGATGCACGAGATTACCGAACGCAGTCGTGCGGTGAGTGAAGCAGTGCGTGACGGGCGAATCATGGTGGTCGGAGCGCTCTACGACGTGCAGCACGGGAATATCGAGTTCTTCCACGAGGACGCGCTCGCAGATTCGCTCGTCAGTTCGTAACGGCCGGAGGCAGTCACTGACCATGCGGATCACGCAGACCTTACTACGCCTCCTCCGCGTCCGGCATTTCACTGATTTCTCGGATGGCACGATCGAAATACTGCCGTACTCGACGATCCGCCCGGTCTCGAAGTTCTTCCAAGACTGGGATAGCCGCCTTTGCCGCCGGGCCCGATTTCCGTAAGAGGTGCAAGGCGTAGTAACGTTTTCGTCGACTCCTCTCTTGTTGAAGAATCTCGATGAGTGTCGGCACAGCTTCAGGCGGGGCCGCATCGATCTCTCGCAACGCACCGGTGGCTAAATCCTCGTCGTCGTCATTATCGCTTCGTAACAACACAAGCAGTTTAGGAACGGCGGACTTGGCCTGATCGCCCATTTGGCCAAGTCGATTCGCCGCTTGACGCCGCACTGTCCAGTCTTCGTCATCCAGGCCGCGTGCTAGAATCCCCACCAGCTCTTGTCGCGAAGAGTGGACCGAGGCGAGCGTGGCCAAAACAGCACCGCGTATGGCGGCTTGTTCGTCTTCGAGCAGGACCTTCAGGGCGGGTATCGCCTCATCGGCGGACTTACCGATCTGACCGAGCGCGTCGACCGCTGCCAGCTTTTGATCAAGCTCGGAAGTCTCAAGTTGACTGATCAGCGCGGGTACGGCCGACTTGGCATCGGATCCGATCTTCCCAAGCGCCTCCATCGATCGCAAACGTACGGCAGCGTCAGAGTCTTCTAAACACGAGATCAAATCGCTGACGGCTGCCTTTGACGAAGTTTTTCCTGTTCCCAGGGCTGCTGCAGCCGCAGCTCGGACACTCGCATCCTCATCGGTCAGCACTTTCACCAGTGCCCTCACTGCACCGCCTTGGTATGGGTCTAGATTCCCCAAGGCCCGCGCGGCCTGCTGCCGCACCTCAGGCGATTCGTCGTCGAGGGCATCGGTCAACGGCGGCAGCAGTTCTTCCGCTTCGACACCAATGGCGACTAGTGCTGTGAGTGCATTGGCCCGCACCGAGGGATCGTGATCTGACACAAGGTCCGTCAGCGCCGCTCGAGCAGAAATTGCTGGAGGGCCCAGACGAGCGAGTGACGTTGCGGCCGCGCTCCGCACGATAGGTGAGTCATCCTTGAGCATTGCCGTGACCTCTTGCACCAGCGCCGACGGCTCACCGACGATCCGCGTCAGGGCCAAGATCGCCAAAGCACGCCGCTCCGGGCGTTCGCTTGACAATTCCGCCTGTAGCCCAGGTTCTGCTCGCGGCCCCATCTCGCCCAGGATTTCGGCCGTTCGATGGATGTCGATTTTTCCGTCGGCTGACATGCCAACTAAGGCTGGAATCGCCGGCGGCCCAATGCGGCTCAGTGCCGACGCCGCCTTCGCATCGGTTTCTTCAGATAGCAACTTCTGGAGCAAGAAGGGCACGGCGTCGGCCGCCAGCGGGCCCAAACGCCCCAACGTGTACGCAGCCAGCGACGCTAGGGTGGGATCCTCAAGCCGTTGAATCAGCGCCGGCACAGTCTGCTCAACGTTGTTTTGGAGACGCAATACGGCGGTCACGGCCGATTTCCGGACCAACTCGTCGCGATCGGCCATCGCCTCAATGATTACGGTGGCAGTCGCTGCTTCGTCGGGCGCAATTTGCCCCAAGGCCGTCACCGCCGCAGCTCGCACTTCGGACTGCTCGTCACGCGTTCTGGCCATCAACTCCGACAGTGCAGGACGTGCTTGATCGGCAAGCTGCCCGAGCGTGATCACGGCACGACGGCGTACATCCGCGTGTTGACTCGCGCTTGCCTTCTGAAGCTGGTCGAGACCAACGGGTCCGATCCGTCCGAGCGACTCGGTCGCAGCATCCGCCACATCGGTCTCTGAATCTCCGAGCAACTCAATCAGATCCGGTATGGCCGGCGCAGCTTGATCGCCCAACCAACCCATCGCTTTAGCTACGCCTGCGCGTCGACGAGTATTCTTGTCCGTGAGTGATTGCCTCAGTTCATTCAGACGCGGGCCCCCAACTCTTCCAAGGGCGTAGCAAGTTCGATACCACCGCTGCCCGCTCGAATCCGCGAGCTGATCTATCAGAACGGGAACAGCATCCGATGCGTCGGCACCGATCGCGGCCAAAGCCTGAACCGCTCCGGACCAGACTTGCTGGTCGCGATCTGTGAGGGCTTGAATCAGATCAGGGACCGCCTTCTTGCTGTCTGGCCCGAGAGCCGTCAGCTCCAAAGTGGCATCTCGGCGTTCTTCCACCTCACCGCTCTTGAGCATCGTGATGAGTTCGTCGACGGTGGGAGGCTTTTCGTCGGCAAAGACTGTCGAAGAAAGCAACAGAATTACGAGCATCGACGCGAGTTGGCCGCGTGTAGACATTACTACCTCATCACCAAAAAACGGTTGGCATGCACGAGAGGTCACGATCGCACCTATCGAGGCAATGCGAAACAACGCATTGCACCACACACTTTATCAAGGCGTGTGCTCGGGAACTCGTCACAGTGTGATCGTCTCCGGTAGGCAAGTGCGGAGACTCCGCGCGTTAACTCAGATTCGGGAGGCGTCCGGTACTGTCGCCAAGTCGCTCGAGGTGGACGTTCATGCGATCCAACATGGACAGGAACAAGTTATTCATCGGCGTTTCCACGTCAAAGACAACGTGCCGACCGGACTCGATTGTTCCGCCACCGCGACCGGCGAGCAGAACAGGTAAGTTCTCATTGTTGTGCCGATTGCCGTCACTCAACCCACTACCATAAACAATCATGCAGTTGTCGAGTAAAGAACCGTTGCCCTCCGGGATCGACTTGAGGCGCTCCAGGAAATAAGCAAACTGCTGCATGTGGTGGTTGTTGATGCGGCGGATCTTGTCAAGTTTTTCTGCATTGCCACCGTGATGCGATAGATCGTGATGCCCATCCGGGACTCCGATCTCACGGTAGCTGCGATTACTACCGGCACGTGAATACATGCATGTGCTAATTCGTGTGAGATCTGCCTGAAAGGCGAGTACCACCATGTCGGACATCAGCCGCACGTGTTCGGCGTAATCGTGTGGAATGCCTTCGGGCTTTTCGAAGTCAATCTTGGACGAGTCGCCAAGACTCTGCGACTCGACTCTTCGTTCAATCTCGCGGACGCTTGTTAGATACTGATCAAGTTTTTGTCGGTCGTTGGAACCAAGTCGATCTCTCAGACGTCGAGCGTCACTCTGCACGTAATCAAGCAGACTCTTCCGTAAGTGATTTCGTTCGGCCTGGGCTCGTGCATCCTGATGGGTCTCACCACCAAAAAGTCGCTCAAAGACCAACCGAGGGTCAATCTCTTTGCCCATTGGCGTGGTCGCTGACGACCAGGAGATGTTGTGCGAGTAGGCACAGCTATATCCAGAGTCGCAATTCCCCGTGTTGCGTGACCGGTCACATCCCAATTCCAACGAGGGAAAGTGAGTCGCGTGCCCGATCGTTTTGGCCGCGACCTGATCCACGGAGACACCAACACGAATATTCCCAGCTGAAGTCTTGCGCGGCTGAGCACCTGTCAGGAATGTCGAGGCGGATCGAGCATGGTCGCCGGCTCCGTCACCGTTAGCACGCCCCTTATCGTGGGTCAGTCCGGTTAAGACACTAACGTCATCCTTCACCCTTCTGAGTGGTTCCAGAATGGATGGAAGATCATAGTCGTAGCCGATCTGAGTTGGAGTCCACTCCGGGAGGTTCACTCCATTGGGTACAAAGAAAAACGCCATTCGGCGCGGACCCTGCGCCACAGGTGATGCGCCCAAAAGCTTGACCGGCTGCATGATATCCAGAAGCGGAAGCGAAAGGGCGGCCCCCATGCCGCGTAGCATCTTTCGACGTGAAATCGGAATCCGGCAGGTCATTCCACTTCTCCCTTGAACCCCCGCATACGGAACGCCTCACCCTCGACGATCCCAGCGATCAGTGTTGAAAATCGGTAATCGTTCTCGACCAGCTTCTCAACAATCTCGTCGATCGTGCAACGGTCGTATGATTCTAACGCGCGCCCCAACGCATAAGTAAGCATTTTCTCGACCATACAACGCGCAAACTGTTGCCGTCGAGAGGTTTTCAGGATCTGGCGAAGTTCTGCGGGGCCCTGGAAAGCCTGGTTGCCCGGTAGCTCGCCCGACGCATCGATGTCGAAACGACCGTCACGGTCTCGCCAAGCACCAATGCCGTCAAAGTTCTCAAAGCCAAAGCCCAAAGCGTCCATCGTGCGATGACAGACCGCACAGGACGATTTCATGCGGTGCTGTTCCATACGCTCGCGTAGCGTGCCGAGCAACTCTGCGTCTTCACCTTCGGCCAACTCCTCAACGCCGGCCGGCGGGGGTGGCGGCGGAGCGCCCAGAATGTTCTCGAGAATCCATTTACCACGCTTCACAGGTGACGTGCGAGTTGGATTGGAGGTAAGTGTGAGGATGCTCGCATGAGTCAGCACTCCACCTCGTCGCGGATCGGTGAACTTGACCTCGCGGAACTCCTCGCCTTGGACATTTGGAATCCCGTAGTGCTGAGCGAGCCGCTCATTCGCGTACGTGTAGTCGGCGTCGATTAAGTCCAGGATGCTGCGATCATTTCGAATCACAGAGGCAAAGAACATCTCGGTTTCCCGACGCATCGCCTCGCGCAACGCCTCGTCAAACGATGGGTATTTCTCCGGGTCGGGTGCCATTTTCGAAAGGTTACGTAGCTCGAGCCACTGGCCGGCAAAGTTGTCAACCAACGATGATGCTTTTTCGTCGGCGAGCATTCGCGCAATCTGGCTGCGCAGAACATCGTCTTCGTGAAGGCGATTCGAATCGGCAAGGCTCATCAGCTCGTCGTCAGGCATCGTGCTCCAGAGAAAATACGAAAGCCGCGTTGCCAACTCGTGGTCATTTAGAGTCCGTGGTTTTTCGGTTGATTCAGACTCCTCGTCCAGCTCGATCCGATACAAAAAATGAGGAGATGAGAGTACCGCTTGGAGCGGCAAACGAAGTCGTTGCCATGATTCCGCTTCGTCGGTCAGTCGTGACAAATCCACGAGCCGATCGATCTCGGCAGCCGAAACGGGCCGCCGAAAGGCTCGCCGGGCGAAGCGTTGCAGGACGTATCGCGACCTCGCGGGCCCCGATCCTGCTTCAGCTGGCGAGTCTGCGAACAGCCGCTCTCGGAGTCGCTCATCGTCGAATAATTGCTCGACGATCTGCTCAGCCGCATCCAGGTACTTTTCCATCAACAGCGGAGACAGCGAAAGCACTTGGGCGATATTGTCAAAGCCGTTGCCAACGTCATCAGCCGGGAAGTCATCGGCTGGCCTGAATTCGACACCCACCAAGTCTCGAACCGTGTTGTTGTATTCCGTACGATTCAACCGCCGAATGGTCACCCGTCCGGGCTGCGAAACCTTCCGGCAATCGATGGCGGCCAATGCTGGCTCGAGCCAAGCGAGCACTTCGGCGCGTTCATCCGCTGAAGGCTGAGCCTCATCCTCCGGCGGCATCTCCTCAGAGCGAATCACCTCGGCGATTCGAATCCAGGTGTCGTGATCGGTGGCCACATTGACGTCGTCAGCGAAGGATTCGAGGTCCAGCTCGGCCTCGGGTGCATCCGCACTGTGACAGCCGATGCAGTACGCCGAAAATATCGGCTTTGCGTGCTCTGCAAACGTACGTTGGGCTGCCGGCTGTTGTGCCGAAATGCTCGGCACCCAAACAAGCCCCCAAGCGGTCCAGCAGACTAGCGTTATGGGCAAACGCATCAGGTTCTGCTCCACATACGTCGAGCCATCGGTGCGTCGTAGGAATGTAGGTAGGGCCAGTTCGCGGGCGGGAGCACAAACGTCGTGCAGCCATCCGGCCCCGGAAGGTCGTGGCATTATAGCAGGTCGCTCGAGATCCCCGACACCAAATCCCTCCACAGCGGTATAGGCTGATCAGCCAGCGGTGCTGTGTGATCAATCAGGCTGCTTAGCGATGGGCTGGAGCGGCTCAGGTATTTGACGGCCATCGCCGAAATACTCCGAGCCTCGTGGAGCAGCCCAACGGACCCCATTGGCGAGGATTCTCCGCACGACTGGGTGATAATAGATGGGGAAGGTCTCGTGCCCCGGTCGGAAATAGAAGATGCGACCTTTTCCACGTCGAAATGTCATTCCCGACCGAAAGACTTCTCCCCCTTCGAACCAACTGATCGTCACCAGCTCATCTGGTGCCGGCACGTCAAAGTATTCACCGTACATCTCAGTGTTTTCGATCTCGAAATACTCATTCTCGATCCCTTCCACGATGGGATGGGCTGGGTTAACGATCCAGATCCTTTCACGCTCGCCAGCTTCACGCCACCGCAGCATGCAGCTGGTGCCCATTAGCCTGACGAAGATCTTTGACAGGTGGGCGGAATGCAGCGGCATGAGCCCCATCCCTTCGAGTACCCGTCGATGCACACGTTCGACGACCTGATCGTCGACCTGGTCGTGGGCTGCATGTCCCCACCATAACAACACATCGGTCTCTTGCAGGATCTCCTCAGGGAGACCGTGTTGGGGTTGGTTCAAGGTCGCCGTCCGCACCGCCACAGCATTGCCCAGTTGTTCCGTCAAGGCTTCCGCAATCACGGCATGGATACCGTTGGGATATACCGACGTGACTTTCTCAACTGAACACTCATGCACAAACTCATTCCAAACGGTGACACGAATAACTTCATTGGACATGGGCTGGTCTCCTGCGTTCTCCCGACCGGACTGTGCGGCTATCAGTTTACCCGGTATTCGGGCGGCTCCCATCGCCACCGCGGAAACCGTCGCAGTTCATTCTGCTCCCAAGCGGTCAGATCTGGAGTAGAATCGGGACATGACGACAGATTTGATTTTGGGAACGGCGGGTCATATCGATCACGGTAAAACGTCGTTAATTAAAGCGTTGACGGGGACCGATACGGATCGGCTCCCGGAAGAAAAACGACGGGGCATTACCATTGAACTCGGCTTTGCTGAGTTACAGGTTGGCCCCTACCGACTCGGCATCGTTGATGTTCCGGGCCACGAGAAATTCGTGAGACAGATGCTCGCCGGGGCCACGGGAATGGATGTGGCGATGCTGGTGATTGCCGCCGACGACTCGGTCAAGCCTCAAACACGGGAACACTTTGAGGTGTTGCGAATCCTGGATCTGCCGGCCGGCGTCATTGTCTTGACCAAGTGCGACGTTGCAGACCCCGATTGGATCGACCTAGTCGAGCAGGAGGTGCGAGAGCTTGTGTCGGATTCCTTTCTGGCTGAGGCGCCGATCATTCGCACGAGCGCAATTTCAGGTGATGGAATCGACCAACTGAAGGACGCGTTGCTTAAAGCAGCCGAGCAGTCGGAACAAAACCGCCGTTTACAAGACGGCGGACCTTTCCGTATGGCGATTGACCGGGTATTTACGATGGCGGGTCATGGAACTGTGGTGACCGGCAGCGTCTCGAGCGGGAAATGCAGCATTGGAGATCAGCTGATGATCGAGCCGGACTCGATCGAGGTTCGAGTTCGGGGGCTGCAGAATCACGATCGTGTTGTCGAGCAGGTGGAAAGAGGGCAGAGAGCTGCGATCAATCTGGCGGGCATCCACCACGAGCAGGTCCGTCGCGGGCAAGAACTGGCCTCTCGCCAACACTTGGTTCCAAGTCGCTTGCTGACGGCTCGGATCGACCTGCTTGCCGAAGCACGCCGACCATTGAAGAATCGCGCGCGAGTTCGACTGCATGTCGGCACGGCTGAGGTCTTAGCAACGGTTTCTCTTTTGGAAGCCGACCTACTAGTCCCCGGACAATCGGCACTTGCTCAGCTGTTCTTAAGCGAACCGGTCGTCACGACCTGGAATCAGCCGCTGGTGTTGCGCAGCGAATCGCCGGTGGAAACGATTGCCGGTGGCCGTCTCTTGGTCCCGGGGGCCACCAAGATTCGACGAACGACGCCGACTGAACTTGAGAATCTGGCCGACCTTCAATCCGCAGATGCAGCCACGCGGGCAGCAGCCGCGATCTATTTCGCGGGCTCTGCGTTCAACAGTCCAGCAGATCTGGCTCGGACCGCGGGCATCGCGGACGGTGAAGCCGTATTTCGAGAGCTGCTCGATGCCAAGATCTTGGTCCCCATCAACCGCACAGGACAAAAGAAACTGTACTTTCACTCCAGACTCCTGGACGAGGCGGCAGAACGGATCCGCAACGCCCTGGCGCGATTACACGATCAACATCCGCTCAAGAGTGTTTTTGATCGAACCACCCTGGCCAACCAATTTAGCTACCTCGGGGCCGTGTCGATCTTCGATGCCATCCTGAATCGAATGGACCGACAACGACAAGTGCGTCTGACAGCCAATGGCGTTGGGCTGGCTGAAAGGGGCCCACAACTATCTAAGGGTGAACAGGAATTACTGCGGCAAATCATCGCTCAATTCTTGGAGGCCGGATTCCAGCCGCCCAGTGTCAAGCAATGCGCCGAAACTGCAGCGAAAAACCAGAAATCGGTACCGCAACTGATCTCGCTGGCGGCCACGGACGGTGATCTGGTCGACATCGATGGTCAGATCTTTCTGCATCGTCAAGTGGAACAGGAATTGCGAAGTATTTTGACCGAGGAAATGAGTGACGGACGAGGAATGACGCTGAGCGAGATCCGCGAACGACTGCAAACAACCCGCAAATATGCGGTTCCAATCTGCGAATACTTGGACAGAATCGGTTTTACCGAAAGAGACGGCGATTTACGTCGTTTGAGCCGAGCCACACGAGAAGCTACGGTTTAGGGCCCGGCAGCCTTGCAACAACGAGAGTGTACGTGATGTCAAACAACCCTTTGCGTCGAATTCCATCGGTCAACGAAGTCCTAGAAAACCCCTCCCTGAAAGCGTTAGTGGACAAGGTCAGCCATAACGTTGTCGTCACGGAAGTCCGTTCGTTTCTTGATACCTTGCGGACGGATCTGCAACAGAAGGCCAGTGACTTTAACGTGCCAAATGTTGGCGAATTGGCTGATCGAATCGCCAAGTGGATCATGACCGATCAAGCTCCCCCATTGAGGCCGGTTATCAACGCGACGGGCATTCTGCTGCACACGGGACTCGGTCGATCTCCGCTAGCGCAATCTGCGTTGGACGAGTTGCGTTCGGTCGCGGCGGGTTACGCGAGCGTGGAAGTTGATCTGGAATCGGGCGAACGGTCACAACGAGTTCGCGCGGTCGACAAGTTGCTCCGCGAGCTTACAGGAGCCGAGGCCGCCCTGGTCGTCAACAACAACGCCGGTGCAACCTTGCTGACCTTGGCGGCGATTGCACGAGACCATGAGGTTATCGTTTCACGCGGACATCTTGTGGAGATCGGCGGCAGCTATCGACTGCCCGACGTCATGGAGGCCAGTGGTACGGTTCTGCGCGAAGTCGGCACAACCAACAAAACACGCCTGAGCGACTATGCAGACGCCATCGGTGACCAAACGGCTGCGCTGCTGCGTGTTCATCCAAGCAACTACGTCATCTCCGGATTCACGGCCCAACCGACCCTGAACGAACTAGTGGAGTTAGGGCAAAAACACGGTCTGCCCGTCATCGACGACATCGGCTCCGGTGCGCTGATTGACTTTTCACGATTCGGACTCAATGAACCGAATACGGCCGATAGCCTTGCCGCCGGCGCCGACGTGGTTTTATTCAGCGGGGACAAACTGTTGGGTGGCCCCCAGTGCGGTATTGTCCTCGGACGTCACGACTTAATCGACAAGATCACCAAGCATCCGCTGACACGCGCGTTGCGTGTCGACAAGATGACGTTGGCGGCGCTCGCCGCCACACTTCGGCTCTACCGATCGCCGGATACCGCTACGGAGGCAGTCCCGCTGCTTCAGCTGTTGAACACTTCGACCGAAAACCTTCAAAACCGAGCCGAACGACTGGCTATCCAGTTGCGTGAGGTCGAAGGGATTGCGTCGGCCGAAGCGGTTGAGGACAGGTCCTACCTGGGTGGTGGCTCGGTGCCCACGCAAGAGTTGCCAACTTGGTGTGTAGCGCTCACGTCGGCGCAGGAGAGCGTTGACCAGCTAGCCCGCAAGCTGCGGACCGGCAAAAGCGCGGTGTTCGGTCGCATTCAACAAGATCAATTACTCTTGGACCTGCGAGCCGTCTTCGCCCACCAGGATATGGAGATCCTGGAGGCGGTGCAGAACATCGCCGCCACACCTGCAGCCGATCCGGAAGAGACGCCGGTCGAAACGGCTTAGCCCACGGGCAAATGCTTAAAAAAAACGGCCACCGCCTGGGAGGCATGTGGCCGTTTTCTTGAAGTTGTCGGCAGACTTTAGTAGTACCGCGACATGGACCATTTTTCGGGCGAGCGCCAGAATCCGGCCATGAGCAGTTCGCGGGCGAATGTCAACTCTCTTGGCAAGCGATCGTACAGCTTAAAGAACATTTCGTCGTGAGAGGCGATTTCCTGAATCCACTCCGATCGATCTGTGCTCATCAGCTTGTAGTAGTCGTCTTTCGTGTAGTCTTCTAGACCACGCCAGTCCAGGTCCTCGTAGCGTGGCATCCAACCCAGCGGACCTTGAAGAGCTTCCGCCTGACCGTGGGCCCGCCCTACGATCCATTTAAGGATCCGCATGTTCTCGCCGAATCCGGGCCACGCGAAGTTACCGTCCTCGTCGCGTCGGAACCAGTTGACGTTGAAAATACGCGGAGGATTCGGCAGCTGGCGACCAAAGTCGAGCCAGTGGCTCAGGTAATCGCCCATGTGGTAGCCAATGAATGGGAGCATGGCCAACGGGTCGCGACGGACTTGGCCAAGCTGTCCAAAGGCAGCAGCCGTCATCTCCGAGCCCATCGTGGCTGCGGTATAGACTCCGAAGGTCCAATCCAAGGCTTGATAGACCAAGGGGACCACGTTGCTTCGTCTCCCGCCGAAGATGAATGCGGAAATCGGCACTCCGTTGGGATCGTCGTAGGCAGGATCGGCAGACGGACATTGCGCAATCGGCGCCGTGAATCGAGAGTTTGGATGCGCTGCTTTGTCCTTCGAATCAGGCGTCCAATCGTTGCCATGCCAATCGATCGCATGCGAAGGGGGTTCGTCGGTCATCCCTTCCCACCAGACATCACCGTCGTCCGTCAGCGCGACGTTCGTGAAGATGGTGTTTTCGTTGATCGACTTCATCGCATTCGGGTTCGTCTGTTCATTGGTGCCCGGAGCGACGCCGAAGAACCCAGCCTCGGGGTTGATCGCATAGATCTTGCCATCCTTCTCATTCGGTTTGATCCAGGCGATGTCGTCACCCACGCAGGTGATTTCCCAACCCTCGTCCGTGAACTCCTTGGGGGGAATCATCATGGCGAAGTTGGTCTTGCCGCACGCGCTCGGGAAGGCCGCACAGACGTACGTCGTTTCGCCTTTGGGATCCTTGACGCCCGTAATCAGCATGTGCTCGGCAAGCCAACCTTGCTCGCGAGCCATGCACGAGGCGATTCGCAAGGCAAAGCACTTCTTGCCAAGCAGTGCGTTACCCCCGTATCCCGATCCGTAACTCCAGATCGTCTTTTCCGTGGGGAAGTGGACGATGTACTTGTTCTTGGGATCGGGAGCACAGGGCCAGGCGACGTCTTCTTGGCCGGCTCCGAGTGGCATCCCGACTGAGTGGAGACACTTGATGTATTCACCGTCACCCAGAGCTTTCAGTACCGCATCACCCATTCGGGTCATGATGCGCATGTTCACGACCACGTACGGCGAGTCGGTGAGTTGTATGCCGATGTGCGAAATGGGTGATCCGATGGGGCCCATGCTAAAGGGGATGACGTAGAGTTTCCGACCCTTCATGCATCCCTTGAACTTTGGGACCAGGATCGACTTCATCTCTTCGGGATCCATCCAGTTGTTGGTGGGCCCAGCGTCCCCTTCTCTGTCCGAGCAGATGTAGGTCCTGTCTTCGACGCGGGCGACATCGCTGGGGTGGCTGCGGGCGAGAAAACTATTCGGCCGCTTCTCGGGGTTGAGCCGAATGAAGGTGCCACTTTGAACCATCTCCTCGCACAGACGGTCGTATTCCTCCTGAGAACCATCGCACCAGTGGACGGTATCGGGGTCACAGAGTGCAGTGATTTCCTCGACCCAGGCGATCAAGTCTGTGCTCTTAACGGATTTGGGAACGCTGGCGGTGTCGGTGGACATCGAGAACCTCCTCTTTTCTTGGTCAGCTTCGTACCCCGCTTCGAAGCCAAAACAGATTGATTGAGCCTACATTGTCCGCGCAAGTGCTGTCTTTGCAATGGCTAATGGGCCAAATCCACGCTCCCCAAGCGGCGGATAGATTCGTTCATTTCGAGCACTGTTTGGGCTTCATTAATCCGCCACATCGATTTCATGGTGCGCTCGCTTCGTGGCGAGCAAGTTGCCAAGTCAGCACGACACCGGCATAATACGGGGTTTCCCCGCGTCGCTTGGTTCATCCAGACAGGAGTAGTGATGATGCAGGACAAGATCTCTCTGGCCGGCATTACCTTCGATGACGTCCTACTGATGCCGCAATACAGTGATGTCGTGCCCTCCGAAGTGGAAGTAACTACTCGTTTGACTCGGCGCATCGCGCTGAACATTCCCTTTCTCAGTTCGCCGATGGACACCGTGACCGAGAGTGCGATGGCCATCGCCTTGGCGCAGCAGGGCGGCCTGGGTGTCATTCACAAAAACATGTCGATCGGTAGTCAAACCGAGGAGGTGGATCGGGTGAAGCGCAGCGCTAACGGGATCATTGTCGACCCGGTCACGCTACCACCGAATGCGACAGTAGCGCAAGCACAAGAAGTGATGGAGAAGCACAACGTCTCCGGGGTCCCGATCACGCAAGCCGATCGGCAATTGGAGGGCATTCTCACGCGGCGTGATTTGCGTTTTCTCGAGGAAACGGAGCTGCCCGTATCCGAGGTAATGACACATGGTAATTTGGTCACGGCGACGGGAAGAGTAACGCTTGAGGAAGCCGAGAAGATTTTAACGGCTAAAAAGGTGGAGAAACTTTTACTGGTTGACGAAAACTACAAACTAACAGGGCTCATCACCATCAAAGACATCGACATGCTCAAACGCTTTCCCAATGCTTGCAGAGACCAGCAGGGAAGATTGAGAGTTGGAGCGGCCATCGGTGTTTACGACTTTGAACGGGCGGAGAGTCTGATCAGCAAGGAAGTTGATGTATTGATCGTCGACAGTGCTCATGGTCATTCGCGTAACGTCATAGAAACGGTTCGAGAGACCAAGAAACGCTGGGATATTGATGTGGTAGCCGGAAACGTTGCCACACGTGAAGGAGCAAAACACCTGATCGACGCTGGCAGTGACGCCATCAAGATCGGGATCGGCCCTGGGTCGATTTGCACGACGCGGGTGATATCGGGAGTCGGTGTCCCTCAGATCTCAGCGATATACGAGGCAGCTCAAGTGGCCAACGATTCGCAAACACCGATCGTCGCTGACGGAGGCATCCGGTTCTCCGGCGACGTGACCAAAGCGATCGCGGCCGGTGCCCATGTTGCCATGATCGGAGGTCTGTTTGCCGGGCTGGCTGAAAGCCCTGGCGATCAAATCCTCTATCAGGGTCGTAGCTTTAAAGTCTATCGCGGCATGGGATCACTGGGAGCCATGGTCAAAGGTTCGAGCGAGCGGTATCGACAGGGTGCCGACGATGGCTCGAGCAAACTTGTACCGGAAGGAGTCGAAGGTCGAGTTCCGTTCAAAGGTCCGCTAGGCCCGTTTGTCTACCAGCTCGTCGGGGGGCTGAGAGCTGGTATGGGTTATTGCGGAGCGCGAACGATTGAAGAATTGCGTACGGAAGCGCGGTTCATTCAAGTGTCTGCGGCGAGTGTGAAAGAAAGCCATCCCCATGATATCGCCATCACGCAAGAAGCCCCCAACTACAGCGCCGGAAACACAAACTGACGCCGCGCAACGCAGCACACCACGACGCTCAACAAGGGCCGGAATGTTCCTCGGCTCGTCGTTCGGGCTGCTCGTCGCGTTAGCCCTGGTCTCGTCGGTCGATGCGGATCGCCCGACAACGTCGCGCCGCTTACGGCAACCGCCTGCCATGGCGCCGTCGCCTCAAAAGCCGAAGGACCGTCAGCAGACAGCCGCTCAGAAGACGGGAGACGCCTGGACTCAGCCAAGGAGTCTGCAGGACTCACTCGACACACTCAGATGGGTCAAGCCGAAACAAGCGCACATGGCTGAGATTCATCGCCCACGTCCCAGCTTTCTACAAGCTTCGATAAAGGCCGCTCCGATAGAGGTTGTCGTTCCGTCGGTTGCCGAAACGAGCGGATTCGTGCGGCTGGTAGCCGCCCAAGCGCCGGCGCCGGCGGAAGCCCCGAATCAGGCCGAAGTCTTAGACGATGAACCGTTGGACCTCGAGGATCTGCTGGGGGATGACGGCGAGGACGAGAGATTAAATCTTCCGGATGACGAGTTTGTGCTTCCCGATGACCTCGGCGACGGCGAACAACCCGCCGAGGAACCGGGCTTGGACCAAGTCGATCCCGAAATCGATCCAATGGTGCCCGACATGGACGCCGAGCCAGAGCCCGCCATGGACACCGACCTGCCCGATATCGAGGACGGAGGTCCACCCGCGGAATTACCGACACCGGGCAATGGAACAACGATTCCAGATGTGGTGCCAACGCCGCTGGATGATCCGGGCAGCTCGATTGAATTGGAACCACTCTCGGATGAAATCGCCAGCATGTTCAACGGCCGCAACTGCCCAGAGGAAGAGCTAATCTTCCACCGAGCATGGGACGAGCTGCGCCGTCGTCCAATCAGCTCAATCTCTCTGGACATCACTCCATCGATCGCTCCGACGACGCCCGCACTCAATATTCAGGACCCCCAGGATCCCGAAAGTGTTCGCGCCGACCGAATGGCAGCGGCACCATCGCGTGTGTGGCGAGATCGCCTGGGGCGTGTTTTGGCGGAAGGTCGGATGCTCAATTTCACCGACGCCATCGTTCGCGTTGAGACCGCATCAGGAATCGAAGACCTTTCATGGTACGCTTTGAACAACGAAGACCTCTGTTTCGTCAGTTCCTGGTGGGAACTGCCCAGCGAATTCAGTATTGCCACGAATCAGTACGTGCCGCGTGACTGGACGCTGACCACTTTCACCTGGACCGCGTCGGCCTTGAGCCACAAGCCGTTGTACTTCGACGAAGTCCAATTGGAGCGCTACGGGCATTCGGCCGGCCCCATCAAGCAACCGATTTTGTCGGGCGTGCATTTCTTCGGCAACATTTTCTTCTTGCCCTACAAAATGGGTCTCAATCCGCCGACGGAATGTCAGTACGCCCTGGGCTATTACCGACCTGGCAGTTGTGCTCCGTGGCTGCTGCCAGCTGTGCCCTTGAGTGCACGGGGTGCTCGTTGGCAATTAGCTGCCGTGATCGGAGCACTGGCTATTTTCCCCTAGCGATTAGCTTCTGGGAGCGATTGGTGAAACGGCCGGGTCGCAAGACCCGGCCGTTGTGTTTTTCACGGGGAAAGATGGCGCAGCTGCCGCTTGGCCATGGCACCATCGGCGTCATTCGAATTGACAGCCGCCGGATCCGCATTCGGGCCTTCCACAGCCTTCAGCGATTGGTGGGCAGAGTGGCAGCTCCGAGCCATTTCCACGGTGGGCTGCCGGCACACTCAATTGCTTTGAAAGCTTCGTACTTTCGCAATTCGGACAGACCGGAGCGACCTGCTCACGGACGAGCAATTCGCAGGCTTGGCGACAGTCTTCGCAAACATATTCATACAGGGGCACGGCAGGACCTCATATTCCGTGCTTGCCGAATCAGAGACGCTGCTCCGTTACGACTTTTCTTCGGCGTGCACGTTACGCTTGATTTTGCTAATGATCTCGTCTTTTAGATGGTCGAGCACAGACTGCTTATCCGTCTCGTCAAGGATGCGTCGCACCACCGTCTTGGGGGCTTCACCTCCCCAGGAGGCTCCGTGTTCAAAGTAATATTTGGCGGCCTTTCCGACAATGTAGGAGCCGTAGCCTGCGGCGGCACCCTGCGGTATAGCCGTCACGACGGTACCTCCGCCCAGAGTCAGGGCCTTTAAGACGGCGGCAACGGCATGCGTTGCGAACTCACCCGCCACGACCCAACCCGCCGCTTTTAGGATCGACCGAGCCAACTCCTGCGCGTGCATCCACGACATTTCCAGTCCGTAGATATGAGCAAGCGTGACGACCATCGTGACGTCAACTGCGCCGCCTCCCAAGACATCGGCCACCGGCATCGGATTCACAGCGACCGCGATCGCCTTGATAGCCGCAAAGCTTCCAATCGTTTGGTTGGCCCGCCGATTTCGCAATTCAACTCGCAGTTTTGCGATTCGATCTGTCTTGTCGGCTGCGTACATCGCGGCGTTCAACGCGATCAGATCCATCCCATCCTTTTCGAGCACCTCCAGAATTCGCGCCTTCAGATCGGCAACCTGGACGGGCGGCTTACGCCACTGCTTTTGTTCGCTGCCGTCGTCACTCACGCTGACGTATTCTATTTCTCGAGGGTCCGCACTTGTGAGGATGAAGTTATCAGGTGCAACAATGTCTTTCAGACGTTCGTCTCGGAGCAGCGTCACTAACTGTTCAAGTTCACTTTCGCTATAAAGATCGACTTTGTTGAGCACGAAGATGATCGGCTTGTGCACAGCGGCCAGCGCGAGGATTGCGGAATGTTCGGTCTCGTTGATGTCGGAGTCGGTAACAAACAAAATGATGTCGCCACGACGCGCCGCGTGTTTGGCAAGCGAGTCGTGATCGCTGTCGCCGACTTCGTTGATTCCAGGGGTATCAACCAACACAAGTTGCGACCCGTCCAGGCCGGGTACCACGTAGTCGGTTTCCTCCTCCCAGGTGATCTTCCGCGCCTCTTTTGTCCAACCACCTTGGACATTCACCTCCGCTACTTTCTCACCCACCAGAGCGTTGATCAGCGCCGACTTGCCCGTGCTGATTTCTCCGAACAGCACCAGCTCGACACGTCCCTGTGTCAGTTTCTGCTCCATGTCGCGCAATTGCGACAAATCCTTGCGCAGCTTTTCCTGCTCTTCGGGCGTGCATCCTTTGAACTTCTCCACGGCTCGCTGTACCGAGGCCAATGCCTGCTGGTAGCGATTCACGGTGCCTTCTTTTATTTCATTGATCGTTGGCATGAATTCACGTCCGCTGACTATCCCTAGTCCTGGTCATCTTCCTCGTCGTCATCGCCACTCTGAAACCGTTCCCGCGCCGCGATGACCAACTTCCGTAGCTCGGAGACGCTGGTGACACGCTCCCATTCCTGCCGCGCCAATTCTGCCATGCCACCTGGAGGTGCTTGCATCTCGTTTCGGAAGTATCGAATGAAGATGGCACCGATCCAGCGAGCGATCAAGGCCTGTGTGGCTCCTTGCAACACACCACCGGCAATCGTCCCGACGCCCGGGACGCCTTTGATCAAGGATGCAATACCAGATGCAATCAGCGGACTCACCGCCGTGCTGCCGAGCACGCCAAGTAACGTCTTGCCCTGTTGCCCCAGCAAATTCACCGCGACGTCTACGTCGATGTCCTGATGATAGACACGTGCCAAGTCCAGCACCATCTTCGTTGAGATCGCACACCCGGCGGCGAGGTCAACAACGGGAAACGGGCTGAGCGCGGCCGCTCCAGCAGCTCCCCACATGTACTTGTCGACGATTTCCCAGGCACGCTCGTCCAGCGAATCGCGGACTCGTTGCTTTGCGTCGTCAACCAGACCCCGTGATTGCAGTAGCAGATTGCCCAACAACAAATCGCGTCCGTCGCGACGAACAATCTGCATCATTCTTTGGGCGAGCGGCTCGATGTCTGATGAAACCTCGACCATCTCCGACACCTGCTCGCCATCGGGCAGGACGCGAATTCTCTCTCGCTGTGTCGGTCGCGAACGAACGGCTAGAACATCTCTGGCTTCGACGAACTCGTGAACCTGTCGAGTAATCTGACCAAGCAGTGCCTCACGATCTCGATCGGTGAACCAATCCTCCTTGTTCAAACAAACCACGACCCGTTTTTCCATTTCTGCCAACCGCTCTAGCAATTGAAACTCGGAATCGCGTAACGGTCCATCGACCACCATGAGCACCAGATCAGCATCTTTCGCAGATTCAGCAGCCAAGTGTTGACGGTAGGTTCCGTCAATCTCCCCAAGTCCCGGAGTGTCGACTAATGTCACCTGGTCCATCCCCGACCAGGGAATCTCATTTCGTTCGACCGTTGTGCCGCCCTTGAGATCCGTTGTGAATACGTCGCGGCCGGCAAGAGCATTCAGCAACGACGATTTCCCGCTCGAAATGGTCCCGAAGGCGACGATCTCTAACTTCTGTTGATCTTGCTTCTCCTCAATCCACTGAATCAACGGCGTGAGCTCACTGCGCAACTGCGTTGACGTCGTCGGCGCGTCGCGCAGATCGGAGACTGCCGACAGGTTGCGTTCGACTTCACGCTCACGCTCCTCTAACGTCATTTGGCTCGGATTCAGATCGCGTTGAGCTTTTCGCTTACGCTTTCGCACCGAAGCTCGCCACAATCGGAAACCAATCATGCCGGTCGCACTCAGCATGATGAGGCCGCCCACACCCACGGTTGCGAGATAGACGGTGCCCCAAACCTGTCCCAGGTCCTTGGCGGCTCGGTATTGGTCAACGATGAAGGTCGAGAAATAAACCAACAGAAAGCCCATACCCGCCACGGCAACGAGCATCAACAGGCCCGAGATTTGACGGCGACTTGCCATGGTGAAGGTTCTCCGATTTCCGACCGATACAGGAAAGTTTGGGTTGCCGGCGCGACTTTCATCAAGAATTATTCGGGACAAACGGTGGAAGCTTGAGGATGTTGAACCGGCGGAGACCAGAAAGCAAAAAACCGCTACATCCTACGCTAGATTCGTGGGAATCCACCCCGCAGGGAGGGTATCTCGAGATTCCGCAGTTCTTTGATTCTGTCCCTAAGTTGGTAATAAGTCAGCACCTGTTTTCAAAAGGCCAGCCTTCCCATGCGGGCCGGACGTCATCAAGAGCCCCGACAGAAAACTTCGTAACATATTTCGCGGTCTAACCTTCGGGCAACCGAGGACTGCTTCGATCATGGATCTAGGGGAGCTTTCGTTTGCTATGACGCGACTCCAGCTATAATCGTGCAGCCGATCGTCAACAGCCAAGTAAAGCAGCGTGGACTGATGCACTCTCATACCCAGTATTCCGATCGACGGGCAGGCCTCTCGCCACCCAAATTTGGCCTCCGAGCTTTTTTGGCCATGGTCGCGGTCATTTGCTGCATCCTGGCGACCTTCTCGGCCGCTGGTCCCATGGCTGGCTGGGCCGTTGTCCTGGCCGTCCTCGTCGTCGTGGCACACGTTGCCGGCAACATAATCGGGACTCAGCTTCGAGCTAATGGCAGCAGACCCATTCCGACCAGTGAACCAGACGTCGAAAGCTTGGTCCAGAGTGGGCAACTGCGGGCGAGCTTAAGCGAAGAGCATTTCGCGCCTGCCACTCGACTAAGTCAACGCAAGCCCTTGGGGTGGTTCATGATGGTCATGACAACGTGTGGAGCCGTCGCGGGTGCGAGCGTTTCGTGGCTGTTGTTGGTAACTTACTACGCGACGATCGCCACGATTCCGATCTTCGCTGTAGCCAGCATTTCAGCTGGTGTTCTAGGCGGACTTGTTGCGTTTTCGATTTTTAGTCTCTTGCAGGTCTTGCTGGGAGCCGTGTGGCAGGCCCACTGTCACAGTCACGAGCATTCCCGAAGTCGCTAAGGCGACTCAACTTCATGCACGACTAGCAGATTATGAGCCCCTGGCTTGACGCCTGTGCCGGTCACCACAACGACACGGTCTCCTTGCTGGAGCCCGCCCGACTCGATTCCCCATTGATCGATGAACTCTAGTAAATCGCGATCCATGTTTGCCGGCGCGCCGGGAACTGGGTTGATGCCCCAGAATAGACATATTCGGCGGAGAGTCGATTCGCAATCACTCACCGCGACCGTGGGAATAAAATCACGCTGCTTGGCTTTTGTCAGCGCCGTTGCACCGTTGCGAGTCGCTATGACCACCATCTTCGCATCGAGGTCAGCTGCAATATGTCCAGCACCGCGGACGACGGCCGAAGTGACCGGATGAACTCGATCGTGATGCTGCGTGTTGTCACGTCCGGACTTCCTGTCACTGCGTCCCATCATGGCCTCGGTAGAACGCATGATTCGATTCATCATGCGCACAGACTCAGTCGGATATTTACCAATCGCCGTCTCACCGGACAACATGCACGCGTCGGCCCCGTCGAGGATAGCATTGGCCACATCGGTCACTTCAGCTCGGGTTGGAAGACTTGAGCGTTGCATGCTATCGAGCATTTGTGTGGCAACGATGACCGGTCGCTTCCATCGTGCACAAACCTCGATGATTCGCTTTTGCTCAACAGGCATTTCCGCCACGTCGATTTCAACACCCAAGTCGCCACGCGCCACCATGATTCCGTCTGCCATCTGTACAATCGCGTCGAGGTTGGAGAGTGCCTCGGGTTTCTCAATTTTCGCAATCGTCGACGCAGATGACTGCTCTTCCTCAAGCAGCTTCTTGAGCTGCTCGATGTCGGCAGCTGAACGTACGAAACTCAAACTTACGTAGTCGGCTCCGCTGCGAGCAGCCCAGCGAGCGTTTTCCCGATCCTTCTCGGACATGGCCGGTGCGCTCAATCGCACCCCAGGTAGGTTGATCCCCTGCCGACTACGAATTTCCCCAGGCTGCGACACACGACACACGGCTTCGTCGGCCGAGGTGCGAGTCACGACAAATTCGACCGTACCATCAGCCAACAAAACACGGTCCCCAACCTCCAATTCGTCGATCAAACGACTGTAAGTGCAAGTCAATCGACGTGCCCCACCAGACTCGCCTCGTACGAAGCTAAGCTCCTCACCCAGACCGCAGAAGAGCGGATCCACGTCCAATTGGCCGAGACGAATCTTTGGCCCAGCCAGATCGACCAACACGGCAAATGGGCGACCGACGGTTGCTTCGATTTGACGAATGTGGCCGACCGTCTGAAGGTGTTCTTCTTGGGTACCATGAGCCATATTCAGTCGAAAAACATCGGCACCCTCCTCAACGAGCTTCTGCAGCGCTGGCAGATCGCGGCAAGCTGGGCCGACCGTCACGACAGTCTTTGTACGCGGGCGATTGGAGAACGTTTCAGCGACGGACATGACCTAACTCCATTCGTTGACGGGATCGACGAGGGGAGGCCACAATACCACGCGTCTGAGACGAGTCGCAAGATCTCCACCGCGGCCAACCTCGTTGCACGATATTCATTCATCCACAGCCCAGAGAAGAAGTTTTGAAGGAGCACCGTTCGAAACGCCTAAGCGTGATTCGCCGTCGGCTGCCGGCCGCCGTGCTGGGCGCGATGGGTGGCCTGCTGACGTTTCTTGTCGCACTGATGCTGCTGTCTGATCGAATTCCTGAGATGACCCCCGAGATACTCTCCGAAGCTCAGGATCGCTGGAGCCAACAACAGCCGGCCAGCTATCGGATCCAAATCAAGGTAGAAGGTCGCCAGCCAGGTGTTTACGAAACGGAGGTGCACAACGGAGAAGTAACCAAGTCGACGTTCAACAATCGGCCGTTGACGTCACGGCGCACGATGTCCACCTGGTCTGTTGACGGAATGTTTCGCACACTTGACTACGATGCCGAAGCTCAAGTCAACCCTCGCCCCACGGATCCCCAATTGACGCTGCGTGCCGAGTTTCATCCGGAATTCGGATTTCCGCTGCGTTACCACCGTATTGAATGGGGTTCAACGAATGAGTTGATGTGGACGGTAACGGATTTCACACCGCTCGATTCCGAATCCTAGCGGGCTGGTACGAATGCGCAACAAAAAGGCCGGCAAACCGTTGAGGTCGCCGACCTTTTCACCGTTGGTGTGACGGTATTTGAATCTTCTAGCGGACCCAATAACGGCCTTTGTGGTTCACGACAATGTCGAACGAATAGCCACAGCACTTGTAGTAGTAGGTTGCAACACGTCGACCAAAGATACCGTTTCGCCAACTGACACACGGTACCTCCTCGGCACAACAAGCCGGGATGCAAACGTCAACAGTGTATTTGCAGCAAGTACAAGGATCCACCGCGCAGAATGTAATCTTGACGGGCGGAGGCGGACAACAACAGCTGTTATGGTGCCCAGCCATTGCAATCCCGCCACCGACTGACAATAGCAGACCACACGCTAAAGCCAGCACGAGCAATTTCGGTTTCATCTGAATCTCCTTTGTCTCTGAGAATCTCGGCGGCAACAGTAGATCACGACTCGACGATGAGCAAGGGCAGGTCATTCGAACAGGATTGTTGCCTCGTCAACGCAGCTAAATCAGGGTGCCCTGACACTGTTATAAAGGTCTTCGTAACGAGCGACAATCCGTGACAATTCAAAGTCACGTTCTATGCGTTGCCGCGCAGCATGTGCCATTTCGCCCCGCGAAGGTGTGTCACCAAAAAGCGCAGTCAGTGCTTGACCGTACGGCTCTGGGTCATACCCCTCCACTAAGCGCCCCTCGACACCGTCCTGGACGAGATCAGTTGTTACGCCATCGATGCGCGAAACGACGACCGGTAAACCAGCTGCCATCGCTTCAGCGAGCGCATTGGGCAATCCTTCACGCCGAGTAGGAAAGAAAAACACATCGGCTGACATCAAATAGTCATTGACGTTTTCGACCTCTCCGACCCATTTGACTCGCTCAGCGAGGCCGTTCTCGTCAAGCATTTTTCGCAAGTTATCAACGAGCTCTTGCCGTGAGGCATCATGTCGCGCCTGATCTGAGAAGTCGCACGGACCAACGACAACCAGATCAACATCGTCAAATTGTCTAGACAATTGAATAAAGGCCGGTACGACCACATCGATTCCTTTTCGATGAATCGCCGACCCAACAAAGACGACGCGTTTGCGATCTGGATCAAACCCTAAACGTCCACACGCATCAGCTCGACCCGACTCCCGTGTTTGGAAAGTTTCCAGATCCACGCCATTTGGGATGCGTACGAGCACTTGGTCGCTTACCCCAACTTGTTCGCAACTTCGGGTTAGTGCTGTGGACAGGCCGATCACGCGCTCGGCCGCGTAAAAGCAGGAGCGCTTCATACGTGTGGATAGCCCGAACAGACTGGACTGAAACGAGGCAGGATCGTCAGCCCCGACTAACGATATTTGAATGATGGGATGCATACCCCGTCGTCGTGCCAACCAGATCACCAACCAAGTCAGCTCACTCACAACGTAGAACTGAACGATGTCGTCTTGTTTGCCATGACGACCGATCCACCTGGCGACACGTAAATCGAAACTGATTTGACGAAACAACTCGTTGAGGGATCGTAGCGCGGAGCTAAGCAACGGCACGCTTCCCCACGAACGTCGCCGTATGACGGGCACGTATCGGATATTTACATCGTCGGCAGCCGCTTGTTGCCCGGCAAGCCCGAGTGCGGACTGGTCTGCCATTGCCAGCACATCAACCTTGTGACCGCGAGCGGCAAGTCGCGATAGAATCCTGTGAGCCTGAATCGCGGCGCCGGAGAAGTTCGGTTGATAGTACTCGGTCACCGCCCAGACGTGTGGCGGAGTAGGCGATGCTGACTCGGTTCGACTCGTAATCACCGTCACGATTCCTGCAGGGATACGAAACAACGTCGGGTCTTTGATTGACCAACGGTGAATTCAAGTATGGGTCAGGATCAAGGCCGAGGCGCATCGGTCTTGATGTACATCACGTGCGGACTTCGCTAGAATCGCGGGCTCGGTGCCTGCTGTCTTCGTCGGTCTATTCGTATTGATATGGGAGGTGGTTGAATGCGACCAACTGTTCGTGCCCTGGTCTGTTTATTGACCGTTTCTTCCGCATCTGCCGGTTGGTCGGATGAAATCAGCTATTTTCGCCGAGCCGGCGGTCAGCTCGACACGACGGCTTCACTGCCCGTCCGATTCGACGCCGATCATCTCGTGTGGAAGGCCAGCTTAGCGTCTGGGCATTCCACGCCCTGCATTGTTGGTGATTCAATTTTTCTCACGTCTTACGATCCACAACAGAAAGAGTTGGCGACTGTTGCTTTAGATCGCGAGAGCGGTCAGTTACGGTGGCGGCGAATTGCACCCGCGCAGCGGATCGAGGAGGTTCATCGTGTCGGCAATCCAGCCACCGCTACACCCGCTTGCGATGGTGAGCGAGTTTATGTGTTCTTTGGCAGCTACGGACTGCTCTG
>CAJHYQ010000918.1_pt1 | contig 40461 bp, 38 predicted proteins | sample 9198721 | NCBI WGS metagenome assembly CAJHYQ01 (sample SAMEA7708357, study PRJEB35096) | sediment metagenome | biome: marine neritic benthic zone biome [ENVO:01000025]; feature: sediment [ENVO:00002007]; material: shallow marine sediment [ENVO:03000034] sea grass bed [ENVO_01000059] ... | reverse complement strand
CAGTCGCTTCGTCCCCTCACGGAGATCTGGTGGCCGTTGGCCGAGCGAATCAAATCTTGCTGTACCGTCCCGATAACAAGGAGTTGATTGGGCAGTTGACGGATCCGGAGCTGCAAGCCGCACATCTGGATATCGTTCAAGCCTTGGCCTTTCATCCAGATGGCCAGTGGATTGCCTCCGGTGGCTACCGGACTGTCAAACTTTGGCGTCGAGCCGCGGATCTTGTCAAGCAAACGACCTTGAGTGCGACAGGACTTACTGCAGCTGTCGTTACGCTAGATCAAGCTGGATTTGTTACGGGCGATGCAGAGGGCCAACTCGCCGTTTGGGATGCGCACACGGAAGAAGCTGTGGCGACTTGGTCGGGACATGCCGATGCGGTGACGCACATTGCCTTGAACCCGAGCGGCAAGACGATTGCCACGATGGGCGATGACCAAACGCTTCGCATCTGGGCAATGGACGGCAAGAATCTGCTCGAGTTGTCTCTCGATGCCAAGGTGGCGGATCTCTGTTGGGCTGATTCCGAAACCCTCGCAGCGGCTGCCGGCAATGTGGTCCGCCTCTGGACTTGGACGGGCGATGATTCGCCTGAACTAAGGGAAGCTGGACAACTCTCCGGTAATGGCCCGCTGACGGTTGTCGTGCCAGCTGGTTCGCAGCAGCTGCTAACGGCTGGCCAGCAGGGCACGGTTCGACTCTGGAACCGAGAACGCAGCGAGCAAGTCAAGCAGTTGGATCACGGCGGGCCTGTCGGACGGCTAGTGGTGACTCCCGACGGTACTCGCGCCGTTTCGAGTGGACCAGAAGGTACGAAGCTTTGGGATCTGGAGCAGGGCAAGCTGATCGCCGAACTGCGTGGAAATCGACCACTGCAGGAGAAAGTGGAACGGAGTCGACTGCGATTTGAAGTGGCGAAGCTGCATGTCACTAACTCCAAGAAAGATCTTGAAGAAGGGGAAAAGAGAAAGAAGCAAGAGGAAGATAACCTGAAGAAGGTTGAGGAGAATCGAAAGAAGGCCGACGAAGAGTTGGCCAAGAAGAAAGAGGCCGCCGACAAGGCGAGTTCGGCGGAGCAGGCGGCTGAGAGTGAGCTGGGCAAACTCAAGAAACAGTTAGATGAAGCAATGCAAAAATTGGCGGCGGCTGAGGACGACGAAGCCAAGAATCAGGCCAAGCAAGCAGAAGATGCTGCGAAGAAAGCCGTCAGTGACGCCGAAAAGAAGTTGGCCGAAGTCAAGAAAGCGACCGCCAAGGCTGGGGACGAGAAGGTGGCTGCGGAGCGAACTCTTGAGTCGGCGAATCGATCGCTGGAGCGAGCCAAAACAGCAGTGGCTCAGGCCGACCAGGAAATCCCGCCACTCAAGGACGCCGTCACGAAGTCTGAAGAGCAGGTGAAGTTGGTGGAGGCCGAATTCAAGTTAGCCGAGAAGGAAAACGCGGAATACAAACTGAACGTCCAACGAGCAGCGGTTTCACCCGACGGGCAAACGGTCGCACTCGCCAATTCGGCTGGTAATGTGTCCGTCTGGAGCGCGCAGGATGGCAGATTGGTAAGCCAACTTCAGTGTGGTGACCAATCACTGGTGGCTGTTTGCTTGGAGGCAAACTCTCAGATTCGCACACTGGATCCTACCGGTGAATGTCGACAATGGAGATCGACTGCTGCATGGGAACTGGCACAAGTGATTGGAAGTCCGGACGACAAGTCCCAGTTTGTCGATCGCGTGACTGCCGTTGGTTTTTCGCCCGATGGGCAGTTGTTAGCCGTCGGGGGTGGCGAGCCATCGCGTAGTGGTGAAGTGAAAATCTTCCGTGTCGAGGATGCGCAGTTGGTGCGCGAAATCCAAGATCCTCACAGCGATACCGTCTTTGGAGTTTCCTTCTCACCGGATGGTCGATCCTTGGCGAGCTGTGCTGCCGATCGCTTCATCAAAGTCTTTGATGTGCAGACGGGTGATCTTGCTCGGACGTTCGAGGGGCACACGCACCACGTGCTTGACGTTGTTTGGCAAGCCGACGGTCGGGTCCTTGCCTCAGCAGGAGCGGATAAAGTCGTTAAGGTCTGGGATTTCAACAGCGCGTCTCAAATTCGTACCATCCAGGGATTTGGGAAAGAAGTCACGTCGTTGCAGTTTGCTGGATCTAGCAATCGGTTTTATGCAACCTGCGGCGACAAGTCGCTATATCGCTGCGACACCGGTGGCAAACGCGACGGGATTGGTTCCGGCAGTGACTTTCTGTATGCCGTCAGCAGTAACATCACTGGCGATTCGGTTGTATTTGCCGGGCAGGACAGCGTCGTTCGAATTGTCAACGCCGATGGCAAGCAGCTCATCGAATTGCCGCCCGTCGCGCCCTAGGCAGGTCGCCGTCTAACTCCCATTCGTCTAACTCGCAGTCGAACCTCGCCTCGATAATCGCAGTGTGCGCAGGATCAGCCGTACTTCGCGCTCACGTTACTGATCGTCCCGCTGGCGCTCTCCGGTTGGTACACCAGTCGACTGCGACGCAAGGCAGCGGACATGAGGACGACGATCAACAGCAACGTTACCGTGATCTTTTGGACGTCTTTGGCGGTGAAGTCGCCGAATGACATCGTCGCCAAAAGGTGTAACAGGCCGAAGGTAAGAAAAACCGAGATGCCCAAGAACGACGTCGAGATGATATCGCCGCCAAGCAGACTCTGTTGCTGTAGCGGATCGGTTTGAATCAGCACCCAGACACCCACCGGAACCTGCAGCAAGCTCACAAACAGCGCCGCACGTGCAGAGCTGCGGCCGACGGCGATCGCGGCTGGAGAGCTCTCGCGCGCCTTGGCGAGATTGCAGATCAGCATCAGATAGACGCCGGCCACGGCAATGGATGCCAGCCAGAAATGGACGGTGAGTGACAGGATCTGCCCCGTGTAGACAACGTGACGAAACTGCGCGGGAGTCAGCGTCGATTCGAATTGACCTGGATGTCGAGCGAGGTAGGCGATTGCTCCGAACAGTGACGGGAAATGGTACAGCAGATTTGTTGTGCCAAGTAAGGCGATGAAGACGTGTAAAGAAGTTAACGCCATCGATGGGCTACGGACAGCACGCGGCCAGAGGTACCAATACGCGCCGTAGCAGACGAGCGAAAAAATAATCTCTAAACTGCCCCACCAGATCTTTGGCCAAAAGAGCGATAACGAACTAAAGAACGCGTCGTCCTGCTTGAACCAGAGTACCACTCCAATCAAGAGGCCAGTCAGCGACGCCAAAAGCAGGCCGACAATAGAGTGAATCGTCAAACGCCGTCCAACGTCCGAAACCCACGAGTCTTTGCTGCGAGCGGCGAAACTTCGGAGAAAAATGCAATAGAGTGGGCCCGCCGAGGCGACATTGGCACACAACAGGTGGAAGGCAAAGATGGTTGACAGAAAAAGGTCAAGCACGGTTGTTTCCTAATCACGACGCTACGCTATTTGTTTTTAGTAAGCCTGAGCGAGCTGTCAATGACGATCAATGGTTTGTGCTAGAATCAAGTGTAACCTTCGTCGAACTGCGGGAATAATGCACATGGATCCAAAGCTCGTCAAGTTGTTTATGATAGCCGGCGCCGGCGGCGTGATCGGGACGTTGCTAGGCTTTCTCATCGCGATGTTCGGTGCCAAGGATGAACGAATCCGTGTCGAAAACGCGACCGGTATTGGCTTCCTCGTTGGTGCATCGATCGGAGCTTTGATCGGGGTCTTCGCCACGATGTTAGACCACGTCTAAACAAGAGTCGGGCGGAGGTTACCGCACCGCTGGAAGGGCGAGGCGGTGCGAGGTGAGGACTGCGGGAGAGAGGCTTCTGCTGAGCTGTTTTCTAGTCAGCAAAATTCCCGGGCATGACATTCGTCCAGCCGTCGTTTGCAGACCACCGATCCCAGAGTTCGTTCGTGAACTCGCTGCCGGTCGATCGAGCCACCCACCAGCTTCCCCCGACGCGTCCGGCGATGTCATCGCGGCCGTCGCCGTCGTAATCGGCAACGAAGACGTTCAGCCAATCGACGCTGTTGGACCAATAGCCCCATTTCTCATTTCTGAAACTGGTGCCAGTGGAAGCGGCGATCCACCAGTGCCCATTCAGGCGTCCGGCAACGTCGTCTCGTCCGTCTCCATTGAAATCGCCGACACGAATCTCGGTCCATTGATTCGCTCGGGTCCACATTCCCCATCGTTCATTGACCAGGCTGGTGCCGGTCGACTTGGCGACCCACCAGTTATTGCCGGCCATGCCGATAATGTCGTCGCGCCCGTTGCCATCCACGTCAACCACGTGGACATGGGTCCAGCGTACGCGTGTCGACCAACTACCCCAGTGTTGATTCACAAAGGATGTACCGTTTGACTTAGCCACCCACCAGTGGCCACGTGTTCGTCCGATCAAGTCGCTGTTTCCATCGCCATCAACGTCAGCCACGTTGACATCTTCCCATTGGGCTTTGGCTGACCACGACCCCCAATTCTCGTTGACGAAGCTGGTCGTCGTAGACTTTGCGACCCACCAGTCGCCACCTGGCGTCCGTCCGACGACGTCGTGTGCACCATCGCCGTTGACGTCAGCGACGGCATAGTCGATCCATTGAACGCGATCCGACCAGGCTCCCCATTGCTCAGTCACGAGTGATGCGCCAGTCGATCGAGCGACCCACAGCATGCCGCCGTATCGGCCGACGACATCGTCGATCCCATCTCCATTGACGTCCGCGACCCTGGCATCTTGCCATTGATTAGGCGACGGTCCGAAGGTGGTCGTATCGAAGTTGTTTCCCGTCGATCGAGCGACGCGCCAGCTGTTGTTTGACCGGCCGATTATATCCATGGCTCCAGGTGGGCCAGGATCCGACGAACCATGAATGGTCAGGGTCAGCGTCGCGAGGTCTGTGTCTGTTCCGTCAGAGGCGACGTAAGTGAAACTGTCGGTGAGCGTCTCACCGTTGTTCAACGCGTTGACGGCAGTGTTGGCGTTGTCCAATGTGTAGTCAAACGTTCCATTCGCACGCAGCAATAGTTGGCCGTAGTTGCCGTTGATCGTCTGCCCTACGTTGGCAAGACTTCCCGCCACGCGCACGACGCTTAGGACATCACCATCGGCATCGGTGTCGTTGGTCAATACGTTGCCGGTAACTGGATTGGGATTCGCGTCTTCGGTAATCGATTGCTGGTCGTCAACGGCATTCGGCCTTTGGTTACTCGGACCGCCGGGCTCGTATTCATCTGCTCCGGCGTCGGCCCTGGGACCGATGGGCCGTGTTTGTCCATCGATATCGGTGGCTGCCTGCAAAACTTTGTCGACTGCGTCAATCGCCAGCGTCGCCGTGCTATTGAGGTGAGGGTTGCCGCTTGATGGGTCGACGAACATGCTTGCCGTGGCGTTACTCACATTTCCGGATTGCGAAAAGCTTGCGCCGTTTCGAGAACCGATCGGCGCGTCGATCAAGTTGTTCCTCGCCTCCGCACCGTTCGTATTGAAACGGAACTCGATCGACTTCAGCGAATTGCCGTTCGTCAGAATCGTATTGTGAAGCACCTTCGTGTTCGGCGAATCCCAAACGATTATCTGGCCGTCGGACGAACTGCGCCGAGGTGCCGTGAACAAGTTGGGTCGCTGATAGATAAAATTGTTTCGGATGACGCCGCCGGCGTGATCATAGGGACTCTGATCGGTCAAGCCGAAGGCAATTGCACGATCGACATCGATAAACGTATTTCGCTCAGCGATTGTGCCGCGTGACCCTCGCCACATCAAGATGGCGGGGTTCCAGAGATGCTGAACGTTGTTGGGGGTGTGGAAATTCTTGAAGAGGTTGTTGCTAATCACCCAGTTCTCACCACCCAGGACGTCGACTCCATTTGTATAGCCGGTGCCACCGCCGTGGTCCTGGGTCGGTGGGCTGTTTGTATATTCCATGATCGTGTATTCGACGGTTCCATTGTCGACGCCCACGCCATGCGATGACGAGCTGGATTTGATGAACTGTTCACCAGCGTCCAAGAGTTTGACGTTGTAGACGTGTGGAGAATCGGCGGCCGGATCGAATTGAATCGGATGAAAGTAGACATCACGGATCGTCAGGTTTTGGACTTTCAGATTGGCGGCGTTCGTCCAGATGCCATGCGGGACGTTGCCGTAGTTGGCGTTCTCCATACCTCGACCGACCAGGACAACGTCGTCATGGTTATTAGAGGCACCGCGGATGGTGACGTTGTCTCGTTGGACCCACAACGTTCGGCTTAGGTTGTAAGTCCCCGGAGCGATCAGGATCGTGGTGTTGTTGGCTAAGTTGTTCATGGCCTGCTGTAATTCAGCCTCGTTGGCGACATTCACAACGTTGCCCGTTGGAGCAGGGAGTTCGGGTGCACCAAGCCAAGGAGAATCCGTCACCTGTGAGGGCTGTGACGATAATTCGGCGGACGCGATCTCAACCGGAGTGTCACCGTCAGTCAGCAAGTCGCCGGCAAGTAGCTGGCGGTCTTCCAGAGGTTCCATCGTGGGACGCCAGCGGCAGCGACCATCGTTTATCAATGAGCGGTGAGACAACTTACGACCTGAGCTAAAGAAGCGACGCACGCGCAAGAGCATAGCGCTTAATCCTCACCTGGGTGTTTCGGTAGCCCGGCTGTCTGCGTGAGACCCGTGGCTTTGCGTCCCGAACTCGCGATCGGTTTGCCTTTTCGTGGACCAAGATCGGTCCGCGAGGATATGTGACTGGTATCAAAAACCTATCTCAGAGGGCCCCGGTTGTCCAACGAAGACGAACTAACGAGGTGGGGCGGTAGAAACGGTTTCTCCAGCGAAAGAACAGGGGCCGCTCGCCCCATGTAGCATTCCCAGGGCAACCGCAGCGCTGCCCTGGGAACGCGTTGCAAAAAGCACACTTGCCACCATCACTTCAGTGTCGGATAGGCCTTCACAGCGGTGATCTGACCGGTCCGTACATCCAGGACCTGCAGGATCAGTCGGCCATGGCTGTCACGGATGGCCTGCAGCAAATCCTTCTTGCATTGCAGCGAGATTCCGTTGGCCGACAGCAGTACGTCTCCGGGTTCCAAGCCAGCTCGCTCGGCGGCCGAAAAACGCACGAGGCGATCGATTTGAAGACCATAAGTCGGATGCTGCCCAGCGGCAACTTGCGTTGTCGGCTCACCGTAGACGGCTGCCGGTTGTTCCTCTGGCGTCACGAGTTCGACCAACGTGGTCCAGACGCCCAGGTGGTAGCACTTTGGCACGGGGCGGGGCAGCGGAAGCGGTCGGCGGGGTGGGCAGCGGTGTGGATCACTGCAGCGAGGCTTACCGTGGAAATTGTGTCCACCGATCGAGATTTTCAAGCCGAATTTGCCGGCCTGGAGTTGATCGGCAGTGCCCGTGAGTGCGGTGCATGCCACGGCCAGGATGAGGAGGGTCTTGAGCGTCTTCATGGTTATTTCTCCGCTTAAACCGGGTGATTTTCCAGTACACCCTTGTGAGCGGAGAAAAAGCCCATCTGTTACAGACTTTTTTTCGAGAGCGATTTGCGGCCAGCTTGGCGGTCATTTGAATGCTGTTCTTCGTAGCGTGATTCAAGATCTGTCGACGGCCGTCGGGTTACATTCTTTGCCTTTGTCGCGATCAACGTCCGTATTGGTTCACTCGTCAACAATCGCGTCAACCTCGAACTCCACGAGGATTTCTGGCGATACCATGCGCGCTTCAATGAGGCAGACGGTAGGCTGTACATCACGAAAACGCTCTTTATGCGCCCGCGCGACGTACTTCCAATCTGTAAGTTGGGCCAGGTAGATCCGGGTCCGAATCACGTCGCTCAGTGTGGCACCGACGGCACGAAGTGCGGTCTCAACGTTGTTCAGCGCGTGAGTGGCTTGCAGGTACGGATCTTCGCCTCCGTGCACTGTGCCGTTCTGATCAGCCGCTGAGGTCTGTGACAGCGCCACCACTGAACCAGCGCGAATTGCCCGTGAGTAGCAAAGATCGGAAGCCCATGGCGTTTCCGCTGGGACGACTTGTCGTTTCATCGTATTTCCTCTGAGAGCAGGCAACCGACCAGAAATTTTGGTGAGTTTCGATGTCGACAGTATGGCCGATCAATAGCACTCTGCAACTATCGATTGCCGCGCGGTGGGCATTCACAATTGACACGGTCCGTTAAGTCGCCCAATCAGCGAATAACTGCGTGTTTTGTGGATTGTGCGCGGAGTTTCTAGCCGACTTGCAGTGACGCGCGGACGCCTCATCGGGTAAACTGGGGGCGGAGCCGCGCGTTGTTGGAAACGATTCACAAAAAGGGGATGACCATGCCACGAACCACACGACGTCGTTTTTTGCAAACGACCTCTGCCCTCGGTGCCTCCTTCCTAATTACTGGCACTCGTGCGTCGGGCGAGATTGCCGGTGCTAACGATCGACTGAGGATTGCGGTGGCGGGTCTCAAGGGCCGCGGTAAGAGCCACATTTCAGGCTGGCTGGAGCAGGACAATGTTGAGATTGCCTATGTAATCGATCCAGATACAGACGTCTTAGGAAGTACACTCGCCAAGTTGCAAGAGAAGGCAAAAGGTCGCTTTCAGTGCAAGGGCCTGACGGATGTGCGAGACGCTCTGGATGACAAAACGGTGGATGCAATTTCTATCGCGACACCGAATCACTGGCATTCCCTAATGACGATCTGGGCGGCTCAAGCTGGCAAACACGTCTACGTTGAGAAACCGATGAGTCACGACGTTGTCGAAGGTCGCGTCGCGCTGGAAGCGCAGAAGAGACACAACGTTGTTATTCAACATGGAACGCAACGTCGCAGTGATGCCGGCATCGCGGGACTGCACGAAGCGATCCAGGATGGCCAATTCGGCCGGCTGAAGATCGCTTACGGATATTGCTGCAAGCCTCGGGGTTCGATCGGATATGAATCGATCACGACTCCCCCCAGCAATCTCGATTGGGACCTCTGGCGCGGCCCGGCAAAGATCGACCAGTTTCATGCCAACTATGTTCACTACGATTGGCACTGGTTCTGGAAGACAGGCAATGGCGATCTGAACAATCAAGGAACGCATCAGCTGGACGTCGCTCGCTGGGCCATCGACAAAGATCAAACCCATCCCGTTCGCGCGATGGCATTGGGAGGACGGTTCCTCTGGAACGATCAGGGCGAGACACCGAATACCATGTTCGGAATCGCCGAGTATCCCAACGGTCAGCATGTCTACTTCAACGTTCGCAATGTGAACTACAAGGACTACAACCACCAAGTCGAAAATGAGTACTACTTTGAGGATGGAGGCAAGATCATTCGGGGTAAGTACTATGCCAAGGGAAGTGACAAGGGCGAGAAGGTTTCGGTGCCCAAGGGCAAGGTGACACCAGGCGGAAACTGGGGCAGCTTCATTGCCGCCTGTCGCGCGAATGACCCGTCCATGGCAAACGGCAATGTCGAGGATGCTCACTATGGTTGTGTTCTTGGCCACTTGATGAACAATTCGTACCGACTCGGCACGAAGGTACCATTCAACGCCCAGGCCGGACGTTTTGGCGACAACTCGGATGCCTACGAGCATTTCATGAAGCTGCATGAAGTCATGAGTGATGGTGTTGGTATTCCCGAGAACGAAGCAGAATATGTCGTCGGGCCGTGGTTGAACTTTGACCCACAGACCGAACGACACACGGGCGAGTTCGCGGCCGAAGCCAACGCGCTGCTCAAGGATGACAATCGCGCTGGATTCGAGATTCCGGCCGTTGGCACGGTCTAGGTCGCGGATCCAGCCGTTCGGATCCGCTTGTCGAGTCCAACGCTTGTCGTGTGAATCCAAGACGAACGCCTCCGATACATTGAATCATCGGAGGCGCGAGGACCTTGGTCAGCGGGTATCACGCGAACTACTCGGGAACCTTCACGGCTGTCTGTAGCCATGAATGGTTGACGCCTCCGGCTGCCAACGGACATCGGTTTCCAGCGGATAAAGTGGTCGGCGGCGGTGCGCGTATGTCAATTGCGCAAGATCAGCGCAGGTCGCTCCCTGAGTATTGACGCGAATGAAGTGTTTGCAGATCTCGCCGTAGGCAGCGATCGGGGCGTTCACTCCTTTGGCCACAAGGATGCGAAACGCCGTCGGATCAAGGTCACAGCTACGCAGCTGTTCCAGACTAAACGGTACCATTCGCCGCGACGTTAACATCAAGCTGAGCCCGCGGTCGGTATCAACGATCGCAGTTCGCCCTTGATTGAAATGGCTCATTCCACCATGTCGAGCTTGACGCTCGGCGAATACGCCATCGTGCAACGACCGGACACGCCCGGAAAATGACAACGGCGCGCCGTGCCGTCCGTCCGTTTTTCCTCCAATGCGAAGATCAACACTTGCTCCGAGACCAGCGCGATCACAGGAGACGACCGCGCTGGGATCGAATAGGCAGGCGAAGCTGGGGCCAATCGCCCTTTGGTGTATTGCCGCGATCAACTCGGTTCCATCGGCGGCGGATCCGCCACCCACGTTGTCACCCATGTCCAGCAGGCCAATGGGCCCATCCAAGCCTTCACTTTCGTTCAAAGCTTGCTCGACGCTCGTCAACTCGCCCCGCAATTCTTTTCGCTGCCGCCACAGTGTTGTAGCCAGGTCGATGGTCAACTGATTGGCAACCGCCACGTCGTTATCGGTAATGACGACAACCGACGCGCCCATTTCGACCACATCCGCGTAGGGGAAGCCCAACAGGATGCTATTGGAGATTGCACCTTCGGATCGTTGTTGATCCGCAAATCGGTACACGGTTCTTAGGTGCTCGTCATCAGTGCATTGCTTTTCGATGTTGATGGCCATCGGTAGGAGGATCGCTGACATGGTTGGTCGCACCTCACCGAGCAGAGTCTTCACGAGCAACACCGCCGCTTCGTACCCGCGTTGTCGTTGGTCCAGATGCGGGTTTGTGCGATAGGCGATCAGTGCGTTGCAGTTTTGAACCATCGAAGCCGAAAGGTTGGCGTGGAGATCCAGCGTGCCGACAATCGGCGTTGTCGGCCCCAAGCGTTGTCGCAAGACTGACAACAGGTGGCCGTCGGCGTCGTTGTGAGACTCACTGACGGCAGCACCGTGTACAGCAACGAGTAATCCATCGAGCTGCCCTGCCGCTGCCAGGCACGTCAGTACCTTCTCTTGCAGCCTGGCAAACGATTCTTCGGTGATGGTTCCTGCCGGGAGCGCTCGGCCGGCAAACAGCGGGACAACGTCAAGATCGATTGTCGACGACAGCTCGTCCAGCCCATGGAAGAAACCTCCCACTTCGTGGTGCGCGAGCGCCATCTCCGCGCGAACGGCGTCTGACTCGAGCCACAAATCATCTCGAAACCGATCAAGAGATGTTGGTTGACTCGAGAAAGTATTGGATTCGTGCAATAAAGCTAGGATCCCAACACGCACTGGAGAGTTCTAGATATCGGGCCAGGTATTTTGGATACTGTTTGCATGAACGTACCATCTCTTCAGGAACTCGGTAAGACGCTTTATTCGGCGGTTGTCTGCGATGTGCTTGACTCGCTTGGCTATCGAAATCAATCGCCACGCGTACCCCTTGCGCCCTACACGACACCGCCACGCCTAATCGGACGCTGCAGGACCTCGTTGTGGACGGATATGGCGCATGAGGATCCGCGGCCCTACGAATTGGAATTAGCGGTGGTTGACCGTTGTCAGGCGGATGACGTGCTGATCGCTGCAGCCGGTGGATCGATGCGGTCTGGCATTTGGGGTGAGTTGCTTTCGACGGCGGCACGCAATGGCGGCTGTGTGGGAGCGATTGTGGACGGAGCGGTTCGCGATGTGGCGAAGATGGCCGAGATGAAGTTTCCAGTGTTTGCGCGCGGGACCTCGGTGTACGACAGTAAGAATCGGCAACGCGTTGTCGACATCGACGTGCCAGTGGAGATTGGTGGAGTCCAGTTTGCACCCGGCAATGTCGTGATCGCGGACGCCGATGGAGTCGTCGTTGTGCCGGGCGAGGTGGAGGCAGATGCTCTGCGGCTCGCCTGGGAGAAAGTGCACGCGGAAAATACCACACGCGAAGCGATTCAGAACGGTATGAAGGCAACCGACGCCTATCGCAAGTATGGGGTGCTCTAGCCGAGCTCGCCCTCCCACATTCCGCACCCCTTTAGAACGCGTATTTGACCATCCAATCGATCGTGACGGACTCACCCGGCTCAGTCGGCCCCAAATCTTGGGCGGGAATCTGACCTTGGCGCGTCTCCAGATAGAGGGTCTTCCAGGATGTGACTTCGATGCCCGTCGTCAGGTGCTCGGAGAGATCGACCGAGATGTTGGCAAAGATGAAATGGTTGTAACTGCGGCCAAACAGCAGGTCGTTGTTGCGAGGGTCGTCGATACCACAGCCGATGTGCGAACGGAGGTTGGGATTCCACTGATAGCCCAGATCAAGCCAGCCACCCGAAGAGCGGATTGGTACGCGTAGGCAGGGACAAACGCCTTGCCCAATGCCACCGAGGTAAGCGCTTAGATTCGCACCGGTGAACAACTCACCTTGAAACGATAGCCGATCAGTTATCTGGGTGCGGTAGTCGACGTTAAATGACCACGTTCGAAAACGCACGTCGTCTTCCGGTGGCAGATTCAGTGGCGGTGGACCAGGTTCCAGAAAGTCGAATCCGGCCTCGCCGATGTGTCCCGAGATTCCCAACTCTGTCTTGGGATTCGAACCGATGCCAAATGCCATCCGTCCCTCCAGCACGGGCCAGCTTGTCGATTCCCGACGAATCCCGGCTACCCGAACGAAATCGGAGACGATGTCTTGGTTGAGTGAAAACTGAGTGGTGATTTTGAGCCAAGCGAGCTGGTGGTACTTTTCGAGCCGAAACTGAGCTCGTCGAAAGCCGATATTGCCGGCATTCCACCCCACAGGATAGTTCAGTGTGTTGGGGTAGAGCGGTGAGATAACGTCCCAGTGCTGGCCAACGAGAATTCGAAGCGACTCGTCTTTGGCTTCCCAAAATGCCTGACGCAACAGCACCGACGCTCGATTCTCGATGATGAACTCGCCGTGAAAATCAATTTCCACCTGGCCGCTAGTCTGCGCGCCACCAAGCGCAGCAATGCGCGGACCTTCGACGTTCAGCCCGAAGCGAGACCGTCGTGCGTCGACGACAAAGGAACCTTCACCCTGATCCTCCCGCGAGAAAACCCACAACGTATAGGCGCCAGTGTTTGTTCTTCTTGAGCCATAGACCATATCGGCCCAGAAGGCTCCGTACGGAACGACGCGAAAGTCGCCCACCCGCCATGCATTCGACGCTGGCGATGACGCAATGCAATCAGGGCAGTCTTGCCACTCAACGATGGAGTCGGCAACCCGATCGGGCTCGAGATTTTGCTCAGGAGGACTTGGTGCTTCGGGTGAATCGACATCTGTCTGCGCAGTGGCAACCGAACGGCAGCTAACAACTGCGATAATGATGACGCAGACACTCGGTCGCACGGACAGGGTTCCTCTCACTCAGCTGGCGTAGGCGCTATCGTCGCCTTACAGCAACAACTTGAGGATTTGTCCACGGTCCGACTGCGGCGCCGGCTGAGCATCGCATTCAAAGCGGCGATATCATATGCGGCTGAACGACGATCGAGAGAAGTGGTCGCAAGCACACCTTTTCGCCGACGCTACCGCTGTTGGCTGCGGTAGCGCTTAGAGCCCCCGGGCACTTGAAAAGTTGATTACACCGTTTGATGATCGGCGTGATGTTCAAACGGCCTTTCACTTTCAACTGACGTGCTGTCGCTCACCAACTTCCAACCGGCCGGTGACTCGACGAACTGGTCGTCCCTCAAGACTTCCGAGAAGCGTGCGGCAAACCCGACGCGTGAAAGTCCTTTTTCCTTCAGCCGATTTTCCACGGCGACGCGAAGCGCTTCGGTCTCCAATGCCTCGTTAGCACGCAGCACCTCCGCGACCAAATCGGCAACCTGCTGTCGACTGGCGGCTAGTTTCGGGGCTGCCTTTTTGCCCGTCTTGCCCGTCGGCTTCTCACCCAGCGCGACCAATGCAGCCTGGACGCGACGCATGTCTGTTTCCACAGCCTTCAATTGCTGTTCGAGTTTCTCGCGGTTGGTGATTAAGCGGACCTCTTCCTCGCGCAGTTGTTCGACCACTCCCTCCAAACGACTCATGGCGTCTCCTTTCGTTGAGCGAAGTCTCTATCCTACGTCGCAACCGCGATGTGGTGTAATACCGATTTCTGCGCAAGAAACCTCGGTCTTTTTTCATAGACGCGGCCAGCCAGCAGTGCCTCAACGTGGCAGGGTACGCACAACACGCCAGCGGCAGCAGGGGGGGAATTGCCTCGGCCGAGGCGCTCGCGAATCGGCGTCGTGACTTGGGGTTAATCAAACGGCAATTCGGTCGGATCTCGCAGAGCGCTCAAGTAGAGGATGGCCGTGGAATGATCTTGAGCAGGTTCGATCAGCTTATTGACCGCACGTAGCACGTCGCGACGACTGATTTGTCCGACCAATTGGCCTTCGCTGACGACGGGTAGCCGGCGGTAGGTCCGCGTCTGAAAGATTTGAGCGATCGACAACACATCCAGGTCTTCTTCGATCGCGTGAGGGTTGCGGTGCATATAGGCACCGACTTTGGTCGAGGGAAGGTCGTCGTAGGCGGCATCGATTAAGGCCGTCATTAGATCCTTTTCCGTGAGAACTCCAATCAGCTGCTTGCCGTCATTGACGACCGGTGCACCCGAGATCTTATGCTTGACTAGCAGCCGTGCCACATCATGCAGATCCATGTCCTCGCGGACAGTAATCAGGTTTGTGACCATGATGTCTCGAGCACGGAGTTGCGTCATCATTTTAGTTCGCCTCGAATTGTGAGCCTTCTTTTTCTGATTCGCACTGCGAGAAGCGTGAACACAGGTCACACGACGCGTCGGGACCATCCGGCGATGCGAATCGGCTGCAGGGCTGCAAGGATCTTCGTCGCAGCAGCACACCGACCATCATGCCGACGAACGACAGGGCGAAGATTGTCAGGGCGGCTAGGAAGATCTTCATGACGGTTTGCCTTCGGAGGCTAAGTGCTCTTCGAACGTAGGTGTCATCCTTTGAGTGATCTCATCATCATCGGTTACAAAAAACAACGCCGCCAAATCGTGTTCGACCGCAAACTGGTACCCCTCGTCAGGGCCCATGACGATCAATGCGGTGGCCAGTGCGTCCGCTTCCATGCAACTGGAATGAATGACCGACACGGACTTCAAGCGATGTGCGATGGGGCTGCCTGTCTTCGGATCGATCAGATGCGAGTATCGCACATTGTCTTTGACAAAAAAGTTGCGATAGTCACCTGATGTCGCCAGGCTTCGATCCTCAAGCCGCACCGCCTTCGCCAACGACCGACGTTGATCGTCCGGAGCCTCGATGCCGATAATCCAGCCGCGATCGGGGCCTCGCTGCCCTTGTACGCGGACCTCTCCACCAACTTCAATCATAAACGCTTCGACGCCCCGGTGCTTTAGTAATTCGGCCAGGCGATCTACCGCATAACCCTTGGCAATCCCGGAAAGATCCAATTGTGCCGAGGGTTTACGCTTTCGGATGGCCGGTGGCGAGACCTGAACCTCCAGCAGATCTGGACCGACAGATTCCATTGTTTGAGCAATCTCGGCAGGTGTCGGGATCCTTTGCGCCGCCGGCTCGGGCCCAAAATTCCAGAGGTCGACCAGGGGGGAAATCGTCGGATCAAAGGCACCACCTGTGTCCCGATTCAGCCGCAAGGCAACTGAGGACACTTGGGCGGTTTCGGGTGATACGTCAAACCAGTCGGAGTTCGGATGTCGATTCAGGCGGGATAGTTCAGAGTCGGTCAAGTAGGTCGACATCAACTGATTAATCCGCACTAGCGTTTGGTCGACCTCCGACTGTAACTCGCTCAGCGTCGCTTCGCCGGGCAGGGCAGTGAGCTTGATGGTGTACGTTGTGCCCATCGTTTCGCCACGCATGACATGCGGAGACGACTGTGATTGGGTGCAGCCGACGGACAGAAGAATCAGCAGCCCGTAGGTGATGAAACGAAGCAGCCAAGGTGAGTTCGAAACAACACGGGCGGACGTCCTGATTCCATGTGCTTCCAAACCCAGCGCCAAATTTGGAAGGGCCGTTACGACGTTCAACGTCCGAGTTTTTTGTGGGAACATGTTCGCAACTCAGGAAGTCAAGAGTGCTACCGTTGGGGCAGCGTGTGTTTCTTGGTGACCTAGCGTATCGCAACGCTCGCCGGTATCTGACTCTAGCGTTTTGTAGTTTGCCGAATCTGCGTGGGCATGCCCGAGCAGACTTTGCACAATCACGGAAACCGAATCGCTATCCACCAAAATCGTCGAAGGCGATGTTTTCGGGCTCAACGCCCAATTCTTCCAACATATTCTGGACGGCGGTGATCATCATCGGCGGACCGCACATGTAGTACTCGATGTCTTCCGGTGCGGGGTGGTTCTTGAGATAGTTGTCGTAAAGAACCTGGTGAATGAATCCGACATCGCCCGTCCAATTGTCCTCCGGCAACGGCTCAGAGAGTGCGATGTTGAGGCTGAAGTTGTCGAATTCCTCTTCCAGAGCTTTGAAGTCTTCCAGATAGAAGAGTTCTCGGGCACTGCGCCCACCATACCAATAGGAGACCTTGCGTTTCGTCTTCAGGCTGCGGAAGAGTTCGAAGATGTGACTCCTCAGCGGCGCCATTCCGGCACCGCCGCCGATGTAGACCATCTCGGCATCTGACTCTTTGATGAAGAACTCTCCGTAGGGTCCAGAGATGGTGACTTCGTCGCCCTTCTTGAGATCGAACGTGTATGAGGACATTTTGCCGGGCGGTGTGCCTTCGGGTGCACGCGGAGGCGGCGATGCGATGCGAATGTTCAGCATGATCACCCCTTTCTCGCCTGGGTAGTTCGCCATCGAATAAGCGCGGACGACGGGTTCCTCAACCTTGGACACATACCGCCACATGTTGTATTTGTCCCAGTCCGAGCGATATTCGTCGCCGATGATAAAGTCGCCGTAGGAAACTTCGTGCGGTGGTGCTTCGATCTGAATGAATCCGCCTGGCTTGAAGTCGACCTCTTCACCCTTCGGCAACTCCAGCAGCAACTCCTTGATAAAGGTTGCGACGTTGTCGTTCGATACAACTTTGCACTGCCATTTCTTCGTTTCGAAGACTTCTGGCGGAACCTCCACCTTCATGTCGTGCTTAACCGAGACCTGGCAGGACAGACGCATTCCTTCGCGGGCCTCACGGTTGTTGATATGCGAACGTTCAGTGGGCAGGATGTCGCCGCCCCCTTTCTCGACGACGACCTTGCACTGTGCGCAAGTACCACCGCCACCGCAAGCAGACGACACAAAGATACCGTTGTCCGCTAAACATCCCAGCAGCTTACCGCCCACGGGCACGTGAAGCTCTTTCTGGCCGTTCACCGTGATTTGCACGTCACCACTCGGAACAAGAAAGGCGCGCGCAAACAAGATGATCACGACCAACATCAGCACGACGCTGGTGAAGACAGTGACTCCTAAAAAGATCTCGTTCACAGTTGAATCCCTGAGAAAGCCATGAATGCCAACGCCATGAGCCCGACGGTGATGAAGGTGATTCCGAGGCCCTTCAAGCCATCCGGCACATCGCTGTATTTCATTTTTTCCCGGATGCCGGCCAAAGCGGCGATCGCCAGGGCCCAGCCAAACCCCGATCCGAATCCGTAAACTACACTCTCGCCGAATTGATAATCGCGTTGCACCATAAACAGCGACCCGCCGAGGATCGCGCAGTTCACAGTCAGAAGTGGCAAGAAGATTCCGAGTGTGTGGTACAGCGTGGGGGAAAACCGATCGAGTGCCATTTCCAGAATCTGCACCATCGCGGCAATCACTCCGATGTAGCAGATCAATCCCAGAAACGTTAGATCGACACCCTCGTAGAGTGCACCTTCCTGGAGCAGGTATCGATAGATCAGGTTGTTGGCCGGGATCGTAATCGTTTGGATAACAATCACCGCTGCGCCCAACCCAATGGCTGTCTTGACGTTCTTGGAGACCGCCAGGAACGTGCACATACCCAGGAAGAAGGCGAGTGCCAGGTTTTCGACGAAAACCGATTTCATGAAGAGGCTTAAATAATGCTCCATGGAACTACTCCTTCTCAACCTGGTCGGGACGCCAAGTTCGCAAACCCCAGATTAACAGTCCAATGAGAAAGAACGCGCTGGGTGGCAAGAGCATCAGACCGTTGGGAACGTACCAGCCGCCATCGTTGACACGTGGCAGGATTTCGATGCCAAAGAACTTTCCGCTGCCAGTGATTTCACGCACGCATGCGACAATCAGCAGGATCGCACTGTAGCCAAGTCCGTTGCCCAAGCCGTCGAGAACGCTGAGCGACACCTCGTTCTTCATCGCAAATCCTTCGGCCCGCCCCATCACAATGCAATTCGTGATGATCAAGCCGACGAACACCGACATCTGCTGCGAGAGGGTGTAGGCAAAGGCCTGCAGCGTCAGGCTGACGAGGATCACCAACGACGCGATGACCGTCATCTGCACAATGATCCGAATGCTGCTCGGGATTTGACTGCGTATCAAGCTGACAACGAGATTCGAACCGGTGATGACCGCGATGACGCAGAGACTCATCGTCAAAGCAGTATCCATCCGCGAGGTCACCGCCAACGCCGAGCAGATCCCCAGCATCTGGAGTGCAATCGGGTTGTTGTTGACGACCGGGTCGAGCAGTACGTCGGCAGGTTTCGTTGCCATGTTATTGAACCACCCCTTCTGATTTCAGTTGACTCAGAAACGGTCCATATCCGTCTGGCCCCAGCCAGTATTCAATGGTGTTGGTGACGCCATTGGCCGTGATCGTCGCACCCGAGATCCCATCAATTTGGTAGGGAGCTTCCGATCGGCTTGTATCAACCGCGCCTTTGATCACACGTAGCTCTACGTTCCCCTCGTCATCGAAGAGTTGCTTTCCTTCCCACGATTCTTGCCAGGCAACGTTGTCGATTTCGCCGCCCAAGCCAGGGGTCTCGCCGTGTTCGTAGAAAGTGATGCCGCGAACCGTGTTCGCATCATCGCCCAATGACAGAAAACCGTACATCGTCGACCACAATCCCTTCCCGTAGATCGGCAGAATGATTTGGTCGACTCGATCATCTTGGCGAACAAGATAGACGACAGAGTACTTTTCGCGCCGCCCGATGCCTGCCGGATCTGATTCGGGGACGATTTCCGTGCTCAGGGCAGGGTCGCGAGCGGCTGCTCGCTGATCGTAGCTTGATGGATCGATCTGATCGGCGGGAACCAGTTGGCCGGTCTCCAAGTCGATCAGACGGCTCTCGATGGATTCGAAGGTCTGTTCGATGGGCTTGGCTTCGTCGTACAGTCCGGCAAGTTCCAAGATCGTCTTCTGCCGATCACGCTCCTTGTTTAACTCGCTGCGCGGACGTAGCCCGACGGCTGCTGCTGACACGAGCATCGAGCAAACAACACAGAGGACTACTGCGACGATTACCGTGTGTCCGACCGAATCACGCGACATTTCGAGCCATCCTTCTCTTAACGTTCGATTGGACGACGAAGTAGTCGATTAACGGTGACATGACGTTACCGAACAAAATTGCAAGCATGATTCCTTCTGGGTACGCCGGGTTGATCAGCCGGATTAGGATCGTCAGAAATCCGATTAAAGCTCCGTAGAACCATTTGCCCATCTCGGTCATTGACGCTGATACGGGATCGGTTGCCATGAACACGAGTCCAAACGCGTAGCCGCCGATTACCAGGTGCCACCAGGGCGGCATTTGAAACATCGGATTCGTGTCGCTTCCGACCTGCCACAGCACCGCCGAGAATGCCATGCCCGAGATCAATACACTCAGCATGATTCTCCACGAGCCGACGCCCGTGGCGATTAAAACAATCGCTCCAAACAGACAAGCCAGTACGGAAGTCTCACCCATCGAACCAGGGATCCAGCCGACAAAGGCTTGCCACCACGTGACACTCACCGCTTCCATGCCGGTGGCAACTTCGGTCGTGGCCAGGGCTCCCAGTGGAGTGGCGCCGGTGAAGCCATCGACGGCGGTCCAGACGGCGTCCCCGGACATGGCCGCGGGGTAAGCGAAGTAGAGAAATGCGCGGGCCGTTAACGCTGGGTTGAGAATGTTGCGCCCCGTTCCACCGAAAACCTCCTTGCCGAGCACGACACCAAAACTAATCCCCAAGGCAACTTGCCACAGAGGAACCGTCGGTGGAAGTGTGAGTGGAAAAAGTAGACCGGTGACCAGAAAGCCCTCATTCACATCGTGTCTGCGAACGCAAGCGAACAGTACCTCCCAGAGCCCACCCACAGTCATTGTGACGATATAGACGGGCAGGAAGAAAATCGCGCCGTGCACGAGGTTGTCCCAGAACCGATTGGCGTCGTAGCCAACGCCCAGCCACGCGAGGGCTTCGCCACGCCAGCCTGCGGCCGACTCCGCGCCCATCGATTGCAGGGCCAAGTTGGCCTGATAGCCCGTGTTGACCATCGCCATGATCGTGCAAGGGATCAGAGCAATAACGACGGTGACCATCATTCGCTTCAGGTCCATGCCGTCACGAAGATGCGGCGAACTGCGCGTGATCTCACCGGGCGAATACAGAAACGTATCGATCGCCTCGTACAGCGGGTACAGGCGCGCCAGCCTTCCTCCCTTTTCGAAGGAGGGTTCGACTCGATCAAGGATCTGTCGGAGCCCTTTCACCGGTGACTATCCTTCCTTCTCGATTTGCGTTAGGCAACGTCGCAGTAGTGGACCGTAGTCGTGCTTGCCTGTACACACATATGAACAGAGGGCCAGATCCTCTTCGTCCAACTCAAGACAGCCGAGTGCTTGAGCTTGGGCGGTGTCGCCGACAATCAACGCGCGAAGCAAATAGGTGGCCAGAATGTCCATCGGCATCACCTGCTCGTACATACCACTGGGAACCATCGCTCGCGGACTACCTTCTTGCGAGGTGCTGAAGTCGTATTTGCGTTTCGGCGAAACAAAGGCGGACGCGTACACTTTCCTGAGTGAGAATTTGTTCAATCCTGGCAGCAACCATTCAATGAAGACTCGCTCACCTCCCTGTGGCAGTACGGTCACCTGCAAATGATGACGGCCGAGGAAGGCGAATGGCCCTTTCGCCTCACGTCCTGCGAGAGCGGAACCGGATACGACCCGGAGTTCTGTATCCAATAAATTCCCCTCAATCAGATCGGAAACACTCGCACCAATCCGTGTCCGTAACAGGCGGGGATCTTTGACGGCAGGTCCCGCCAGCGAGATCGTCCGGTCAACGGGTAGTCGTCCGCTAACGAACAGTTTGCCAAAGGCGATCACATCCTGATAGTTCACCGACCAGACGGTCTTAGTGGGACTGACCGGATCCAGCAAGTGAATGTGTGTTCCGGTTAACCCCGACGGATGCGGGCCCGCAAATCGTTCGACCTGCACGGTGGGGCTTTTACTGTCGGGGATCTTGGTGTGCTGGGTCGTGCAGACGAAGACGGTCCCCTCGGTCAACCGCGAGACCAGTTGCAAGCCACGTTGAAAGTCGGCTTCGTTTTCGTCAATGATCGCTTCAACGGACGGGGCCAGCGGATTCGTGTCGATGGCCTGCACGAAAATCGAATGCGGTGCTGCATCCAGTGCGGGGACTCGGCTAAACGGTCGCGTGCGGAACGTCGTCCAAAGGCCCGACTGCACCAGATTGTCGCGGACCTGTTCGCGGGAGAGGTGCAGAAAGCTCTGATCCGCGTACGACTGGAATTGAATCTCATCTTCTCCGGTCAATTCGATCTCGATTGACTGGAAGCGGCGTTTCGCCCCCCGATGAATCGCCACGACCGTTCCACACCCCGGGGATGTGTATTGCACACCCGGCGTGGTCTTGTCGTAGAATAGCACTTGCCCCAGTTTGACTGAATTGCCCTCTTGGACTGCCATCTGGGGTTTCATGCCGACATAATCGTCGCCAATCAACGCGACTCGACTCACAGGCGGCGCATTATCGAGTGTTTGACGTGGCGAGCCCGTGATGGGCAAGTCAAGCCCCTTTCTTATCCGTCTCATCGGTGTGCACTATCCGTTGTTGTCGGTCTCAAGACAACGGCCTTTAACAACGGCCGCTGGGCCGAACTGGCGGGACGCCAAGCCCTTTCCGGTCGAGCATGGTCAGATCGACTGACCCGGAGAGGTGCGTCCGGAGGATTATAGTCGTGTTCCTCCATTTGAGCACATCAGTCGATGATCGATCTATCCGACCATGTTTTAGCGGACGACCCCCCAAATGTTCAACCGGGGCTGTGTTGACGCCACCGGCAGCTCAAATCTCGCTTGTGGGCGGAATGTCAGGTGCTTGCGCTGAAGCACTCCTGGATTCTCGCAAATCGGGCAATTAAGCTATCGTTCCAAATCCCCGCAAAATGACAACTTCTCGAACTCTGAAGTGACAACTCATGAAGGCACGAATTGACCCTGGTTTTGTAGCGAGCCTGGTGGCGTTTTGGCTGGTCTTGACGGTTTCCGCGGCCCAGGCCGGGAATTGGATGCCCCTTTTCGACGGCAAAACGCTCAACGGCTGGACGACGGCGAACGGAAAACCGGTAACAGCCGAGGCTTGGCGTGCCGAGGGTGGGGTGTTGCATCTGGATCGATCGGCCGGGCGGGGCGGAAACATCTTGACCGGATCGGAGTTTGGCAACTTCGAGATGGTCTTCGAGTGGAAGAACTCCCCGAAAGGGAATAGTGGAATCAAGTACCGGGTGAAACGCTTCGACGGCCGCCTGCTGGGCTGCGAATATCAGATGATCGACGACGCGAGTTTTCCCAAGCTGGGGGCGAATCAAGCGACGGCGTCCCTGTACGACGTTTATGAAGCGAGCCCCTCGAAATTCCTAAGGCCGATCGACCAATTCAACCATGGACGAATTGTCGTGTGCGGAAATCGGATCCAACATTGGTTGAACGGACAAATGGTGATGTGTGCGATCGTGGGCAGCTGCCAGTGGCGGCAACAAATCGCAGACAGCAAGTTCGCCGATGTCGATGGTTTCGGCCAGAACCCGTATGGCAAGATTATGCTGACGGACCACAGCAGCGAGATCTGGTTCCGCAATGTGTACATTCGACATTTATCATCGCCAACACGCTACACGAAACGCTTCCGCCCATTCTCGCGCCTCGGGCGTCGTTCGTTTCGTCGCTCGTTTCGTTGGCGCTAGTCCTCATCTTTGCTGACTGAAGTTGATCTGAAACAGCGTTTCTCCACGAAAGGACGCCGATGGGTGCTCAGCCAAAGAATGTGCTTGGCTCGGATTTAGAAACGTGCAGTCAATCACCTGAGACTGGTTTCTTTCGTGACGGGTGTTGCCGCACGGGACCCGGCGATGTGGGTTTGCATTTGGTGTGTGCCGAGATGACCAGCGAGTTTCTCGAATTCTCGGCGGCGCGGGGTAACGACTTGATCACGCCAAGTCCGATGATGGACTTCCCAGGGTTAAAGCCCGGTGATCGTTGGTGCCTGTGTGTCGAAAGATGGAAAGAGGCGCTCCAAGCCGGGCTGGCACCGCCGGTGTATCTGGCAGCCACTCACATTTCCGCACTTGAGTTTGTCCAACTGGAAGACTTACGCGCCCACTCAGCGGAGCGCGAGGCTTGAGTCGTGAGGTTGGAGGCACCCGATATTGGAGTCTCAAGTCTCAAGTTGCAGGCTTCGCGCGACATTCGCTGGATCATCCATCAGTACGGCTGTCATGCCGACTGACCGCGCGGCCTGGATGTTCTCGTCGCGATCATCGATAAAAGTGCATTCAGTAGGGTCGACGCCTAAGTGTTCGGCAGCATGCAGATAGGCTCGTCGGTCTGGTTTTCTCAGTCCAGTCAGACACGACACGAATGTCCACTCCAGAAACTCTGACAATCCAAGCTTCTGCTCGATCATCTCGTACCAAACCGGATAGTTGGAGAGGGCGTGGATGGAACACCCGTTGGCGCGTAGAGCGGACAAAACATCACGCATGCCATCGATCCATTCGTAGCTGTCCGTCAGGCATTTTCGTAGCGCGTCTATTTCCACCGACCTTCGATCCAAGAAGAATGACGCGGTGAATTCCTCCTCGCTGAGCAACCCTTTCTCAAATTCAATCCACGCCGCACCGTCGACCGATTCTCGAAGTTCGGACAGGGGCATTTCGAAGAAGTCTGGCAGCGTTGTCAGAAAGGGTTCGGTAACCAAAGTGCTCATCACATCGGCCAGCACGATTCGTTGTCTTGTCATGTACAGCCAGTTCCCGCATCAAGTTGGAGTAAATGTTGCAGAGGCGGTAGACTCACGGTCGATTCGCTCGCGCGACGCGTTCTGACCAAAACGCATTCGCTTGATTGACATACTCCATCACCGGCTGACGCACTGACATGTCGGGAAGCGCGTCTTCCAAGTGGCGAGTACGCTGTCGAACCCAATCCAGGAAGAATTCGGCTGACTGTTTACTAATCGATTCGGTTGTCTCGCCAATTTCAACGTAGTAGGGACCCGTCGAAGCGAATCGAAACGTTTCGGCGCGATCGGTCAATGCGCGAATCAGGAACCAGCCACTTTCAGAAACTCGAAAGCTAAACGACACCGTCTGTGAAGTTGTTTCGCGACAGTCGATCTTCTGAGTGATTCGACCGTTCTGAATCAGCTCAATCGCGGGAATCGTATCCAGCGACGTTACGTCCAGCTCGACGGTCATGTCCATCGGGTTGCCGGGTGAGCGAAAGATCGTTCCTGGCAGTCGCTGGTTAACACGACAGGTCAACAAAGGGCCGTTGGTAACGAAGCAACGACCGGCGGCAAGGCCCTGCCACCATCGGTCATGGTGTAGTCGATCCAGATGAACGTAGACACGGTTGTAGCCGACGGGATTCGGCAGGACACCCGACGCGCTGCCGGCTGACGGCGGAATGCGAATGCCAGAATTGAGCAGGTGATAATAGATCTCCTGAGTCCAAAAGCCGTTGCCCAACGGTCCCGGCTGGCGTTCTGTATCGCGTGGTTTTCCCCATGCTTCGTTAGGCAGCATGCCCGAACGATTCATGTGATTGTTCGCGATCCCAATCGAATTCATCTGACCGCTGGCAATCCAAATGGGAACGTCCCACCAAAACGGCTTTTCGATATCGATCCAAACGTTCGGCTGCTGGGCACGTGCTTGTTGAACGAATTCCAATGGCGAAGGCGACTCGCGGGCAGCGTGATCGATCTTCAATGGTTTGCTCAGACCAAAGTACAGGAGTGCACCTCCGCCACGTTCATCTTCACCTGCCATCAGGTCATACAATCGGCCATTGTCGAATTGACGTATGACGGGTGAGGGGAGGGCCCGTCCGCGCCACAGATTGGTTCGATTCCACCAAGTGATCACAGGAGCAAAGTCCAGATCTTCGGCTTGCATCAGCAGCTCAATGTCTTGGGGTGGTCGATGGACGTGTAGGTCTGCGGAAAACCAACCCTGCTCACGAAGATGGGCAATTCGCTTTAACTGCACGGACAACGGCGTCGCGATCCCCGCTTCCACTTCGATCTCGCCGACTGCCCGAGTGAATTCCGGACCGCGCTCAATCTGATAGCGATACCTGCCTGGCTCGACTTTGACCGTTGCCTGACCCGGGCAGACAAAATGATCTCTCCAGGACGGCAACTGATCGGCGGTCTGCACTTCGCCCCGAGCATTCTTTAGATGAATTCGTGATGGAAGTGGCTCGCCGCCTTCATCGTTGACACTGATCGTCAACGTTTCGCACCTCGCCGAACCGAGCAGCAGCAAGGTCGCGATGGCGATTTGGCAACCGCCGACGTACACGCAACGGAATGGTTTCCATCCTGCAAACACAGAGTTCGACGTGGCTTGGAGTTGTGACATATCGGACTTCAGCCCCCCTAGGCTTTCGTGTCGGCGAGCCACGAGGGGACTCGTTGCACGACACCTTCCGAGTTAACGATCGCCAAGGTGATCTGTGCATCGGCTAGCCGTTCACCTTCTCGCTCGACATTGTATTCGTGTTCAATCTTCGCGGCACTGACCCGTGTGACACGCGTCCGAATCGTCAATACATCATCATAGCGGGCAGGTTGGTGATAGCGGCATTGTGCTTTGACCACAACGACTAGCAGGCCGTCTTCTTCCATTTGACGGTAATTGCCACCCGATTCCCGCAACAACTCGGTTCGCCCCATCTCGAAATATGTGAAGTAATTTGCGTGGTGGACATATCCCATCGGATCCGTTTCGTTGTAGCGCACGCGAATCTGGATCTCGTGTTCGGTCATTATTCGGAGCTTCCGTCCCTACGGGCCTCGATCCTGGGAATCGGCTGTCGTTTCTCATCCGAATTGAACCAACCTTTTTGTAGGAAGCTCAACGTCGCCTTCTGCACATCTTCGTTGTTCATGATAAAGGTGTGCATGGCTGGGACGACGAGGAAGTCGTGGGCTCCTGCTAAGCGTGTTTCCTGAACACTCACAATCCAATCGTCGCGGCCTTCGATGGCAGGGTTGCCAATTCGCCCGACGCTACCCGCAACGATTCCAAAGGGGCTGTTGGGAATGATCAGCTTCTCTTGCACATCGCTCCAGTCCGTGGCGAGCTGCGAACCGCTGGCGCCTGCAATAAAGCGGAACAAACGGTTTTCGCCAAGTCGCCGAGCCATCTGCGCGCCACCATTGGGTGGGGCCAACATCACGATGCGACCGATGCGCGGGTAATCCTGGGGCAACTCCTTGCGTTGAGTTTGATCGTACAGATAGCGGCGGATGACAAGATTACCGAGGCTGTGGGCGACGAAGCTGACTTGCTCGACTCCTCGTAACCCCTCCATAACCTTGCCCAGCGCTTTGGCATGGTCCGACAATTCAGCGCGTGTACTGGCATAGGTCATGTTGAGCCATTCGTAGTCGCTCTTTTTGGCGAGAAAACTCCCCATCTCATCCATCGATTGACGCGACCGTCCGAGTCCGTGCAGAGTAAGCACAACCTTCGGCTTCAGATGCGGAATCGAGTCTTCGACGGCCAGCCGATCGAACTCCGCGCGACAATGGCCATAGCTGCCGAAGGCTTCCCGTTTGTTCCGGTCGTTGAGCAGACGAAAATGGCCGGTCACCACGTAACGTTGAATGCGCCAACCACGATGAATGAAATGGTCGGTCCAGAGCTGCTTGCCGCCCATCGTCCGGCCAGCTGAACGTTCTTGCACTTCCTCGTCCTTTAATTCGGCTGCCTGCAAGTTGACCAAGGACGTGCCGAAGAAGCAGAAGAAAAGGCAGCACAGACAATAGACAGAATGCCGTTGGCGGTATCCCATTTCGATGCCGGCTGATTCCTCGCGAGAATGCACCGAACTTGCCAGGTCCGAGCTCGGGCAAAGCCCAGGGGCAGCGCAGCGCTGCCCTGGGAATTATCCTAACGCTTTCGGTACGGTGTCTACAGCCTGGCCATATAGCAGCCGCGACCGTCGATGCAGGTCGCCCGTTCCACGACTTCTTCGTCGGGGCCGACCACATGCTGTGTCTTGTTGCACCAGCAGTTATAGCGATGCGTACCCGCTTCTAAAGGATCAATGGGATCGGGATTTCCCGTCACGTAGATCTCTTTGCTCCGCAGATATTTGCAGGGCGGTTTGCCTACTAGATCGGGGATATCGAAGACTCGTTCGTGGGCCATATTCAAAATCCTCCCGTATCAAGTCCAGCTGCTCGCAAAACGGCTCGCCGCACAGCAACTTCAGCCAACTGGATCTTGTATTCGTTTTCAGAAAGTGGCATCGCACCGGCAACTGCCGCTTGGCCGGCTCGTCGCGCGGTTTGTTCGGTGACCGGGTTCCCAATCAAGGCTCGCTCGGCTTCCGTCGAGATCCACGGAATGGGAGCAACTTGCCCCAGCACGATGCGGGCCGTGTTCACGATCCCGGCGCTCACAGCAAAGGTCGCAGCAGCGGCGGCCAGCGGCATGTCAGGTCCCTCACCATGTCGCACCTCATAGGATGCGCTCAATTGACCGTCGTCGGCCGGCAGGATTAAGTGCGTCACTAATTGGTTAGGCAACAAGCTGCTCTCACGCTGTGACTCGTCTCGCGGTGTCTGGTAGAGCGACTCGAGCGAGAGGAATTTTTCATCGTCCACGGTCGGACCCACGACTCGTACCTGAGCCCGCAGCGAAATCAAGGCGGGGGCCAGACGCGAAGCATTAACAAACTTCGCGACGCCGCGATTGCCCAAAATGGCGTGGTAGCGGTTGTCGCCCTCGATCACCTTGCGACCGCCGTCGGCCAGCAAGCCATGTCCATCGCGAAAGTACCAGCAAGCCGGTCGTCGCAACAGCTCACCGGCAATCGTTCCTTGCGCCTGCAGCTGAATGCTGTTGATGCCCTGGATCGCCTGTTTGACCGCGGGGTAAGCATCGGTCAACGAGCTGTGGAGAAAATCTTCCAGCGAGACGCCAGAACCTATCCACAATTGTCCGAGACCATCCGTTTCGATTCGCCGCATGGTCTCAACCCCTCCAACATCGACGACGCGATCGGGGGTCACGACCATTTTCTTCATTAAGCCAACCAGGTCGGTGCCACCCGCCAGGATCTCCGTCTCGCCGGGCAGTGGCGAGAGCAGGTCGAGCACATCACCTTCAGTTTGAGGCTGGGCATATTCGAAATTCTTCATTGCTATACCCTCGCTTTCTTGAGTGCTTCCAGCACACGTTTGGGAGTGGCCGGTAGGATGGGAACGCGGACCCCGGTGGCGTTGCAAATTGCATTTGAAATCGCAGCTCCGCCGCTGATCACCGGTGGCTCTCCTAACCCGATCACACCTCGACTACGTTCGCTCTCGGGCTCATGAAGGTGCACGACAATGTCGCCGATGTCACCGAGTCGAGGCAAGCGATAGTCAGACAGATTACTGTTCACGAAGGCGCCCGAACTCATGTCGTTGATTCGCTGTTCAAACAGGCTAAAGGCAATTCCCATGATGACAGCGCCATAGATCTGACTCTCGGAGAGCTTCCGGTTCATGATCAAGCCCATGTCCTGCACCGCCACGAACTTGTTGATCTTGACGATCCCCGTGTCCGTGTCGACTAACACGTGGGCCATCTGAACTCCGCCCACTCCGGAATCGGATAATGGGCTGCTTGCGCCGCGCTGATAGGCCGAGTTGACTTCTAGCGGTTGAATGCCGATCAGTCCGCAGGCCTCTTTCCAGCTCAGGCTCGCGCCGCCCGGCACGCCAATCCGCCCCTCGGTCGCTTGAATCGAATCGGCAGCGACGTTCAGCTTTTTGGCGACGAGATCCGTGAGCTTTTGCAGAGCGTCCTGTGCGGCGCGGCGATGCGATTCCGAAACGGCGCCGACAGTCGTGCTACCACCCGACGCCCCGCTAAACGGGTAGGTGGAGTGGCCAATGTTAACTTTGACGGCATCCACGGGTAGTCCAAACGTCTCAGCCAACACCATGGCACAGATCGTTTTCGTTCCCGTGCCCAAGTCTTGAGTACCGCAGTAGGACTCCACACCACCGTCGGGATGAATCTTCAGCTGACAGTTCGAGCTGTTCGCCTGACCGCCCCAAGTGTGAAGGCCGATACCTAGCCCGTCGACCACGCTGCCTTGCTTTCGGCCTTGACCGTGCGGATGCCAATTGGTGTCCCAGCCGATCAAGTCAGCCGCGATTTTGAGCTCTTCGGCATACAATTCCGCCTTCCCCGAGACCGAGATATTGGTCAGATTCTTGAGGAAGACGTCCAGGCTGCTTGCGCCCATCGTCGCAGCGAGATCATCGTAGGCCGTTTGCGAGATCGCGCAGGCTTGGGGATGATTCGGAGCTCGCCAGGCAACGGCCGGTTCGTTGTTGGTTACGATGCCGGTCGCTCGACGTCGGTAATTCGGCGGCTGGAAGACGTAGGGAATCGTACCCTGGCTCACCGTGCCGCCGTTGAAGCCGCCGGTTCCCCAGTGATGGGAATCCCAGATTTGAACGACACCGTCCTCATCCGCCCCCAGAGTGACTTCTAGGAATCCGGACGGTCGGTTGCCGGCAATCTTCAACTCTTGGTCGCGAGTCAGCATGAATTTGACCGGGCGCTTCGTCGCTCGGGCAATTTCCGCTGCTGCGATGCCCCAATAATCGGGTTTGAACTTGCTGCCGAATCCGCCGCCGATGTACTCGCAATGCACATCAACGTCGTCGGCCGTAATCCCCAACGCTTCGGCGAAACCGTCGTCCGTCCGTGAGACGTTCTGCGTCGAGAGGTGGACGTCTAGCTTGTCGCCATTCCATTGCAGCGTCGCCCCGTGAGGCTCAAGGCAGCAATGCGTAATGACGTCGATACCGTAGAATCCTCGGACGACGAACTTCGACTCATCCAGCAATCGCTGAATCTCTTGGTTCTCAAATTCCTCTTCGTCATCATCGTCGCCCGGTTCGGCTTGCAACTGGATTTTACCGCCGGCTCGTTTGATTCGATTCGCCGCTTCAGCCGCTGCCAGATCTTGATCGTCGACGAAGACATCGAGCAATTCGTACTCGATCTTCAGTTGCTCAACGCCCTCTTGTGCAGCACCAACGGTTTCGCCTGCCACGGCCGCAATCAGTTCACCCTGAGTGCGAATCTCGGGAAACACCATCTCGCCCGCGTCGTTCTTTGAGGGTGCACGCAACAAATGCACGTGCACAACGCCCGCAACTTTTTCGGCGGCGGTGGTGTCAATCGACTTGATGCGACAGTGCGCGTGAGGACATCCTAGGGCGCGCACGATCACTTGGTTAGGAAGATTGATGTCGTAGGTGTATTTGGCTTTGCCCGTCGACTTCTCCGGGCCATCCAAACGGCTGCTGTTCTTTCCGATAACGGACGACTTCTCACGCGAGGGCCAGGAATAAACTACATCAGCCATTTCCGCCTCCTTTCACAACCGAGACTACGGCTTGCAAGACGTTTGCGTAGGTACCGCATCGACAGATGTTGCCGTTGAGGCCGGCGCGGATCTGATCTTCGGTCGCATTCGGGTTCTTGTTCAAGAATGCTCGAACGGCAACGACGAAGCCGGGAGTGCAAAAGCCACATTGCTGAGCGTCATGTTCGACGAAAGCCTTTGGCACTGCGTCGTCCTCAAGGCTCTCGACCGTTTGGATCTTCTTGCCCACCGTCGATAAGGCCAACGTGGTGGACGCCATGACGGGTCTGCCGTCAACCAGAACGGTGCTGGCTCCGCTCGAACCGTCCAAACTCACAGGCTTAGCGCCGGTAAGATCCAGTTGAAAGCGAAGTGCTTCCAACAGCGTCGTACGCGGTTCGACCGTGAGCTCGTGGTTCTGGCCGTTCACGTTCAGCGTGACTGATGACTTACCACGCACCACTTTCGAAGCTGGCTGTTGAGCAGCGACTTCCGTGGTGTTGGCTGTAATGGCCGTTGCTGCGGCTGCTGCCCCCGAGCCCTTCAGAAAGGCACGGCGGCTAAAGTTGTCTGTTGATTGTTTCGCCATGGCGCTACCCCATTGATTGGAAAGTGGCATCGGATGCGAATTGTTTCACCGCGACAAGATTGATCTCGATATCGATTTCGATATCTCGCTCATCCGTCGCCACTTAGATCGCAGCGCGATTATATCCGGTGCATCTGGCGTTACAACTAAACAACCGGTGACGGCCCCTGATCAAGTGGATTCCCAGAGAAAAGCCGATCCGGGGACTCGCGATTTGCACGATTTGAAGGAACAAATTCGCGGATCCAGAGGCCGCTCAACCACGTGCCCGGCCCAATGGGCTCGTCTGCTTGCCCAATGCATGGATGCTTGAAACGCAACGAGATTCAGCACTGCGGGGGTCCTGTGGCCAGCGGCCAGGGAAGATGGCGACTCATCATGCCGGGCCCGGCTACTTCACCAGCCGAGTACGCAGTCGATTGTGATCCTGGCAGCAACTACAAGGGCCATCTTCAAACATCACAATCGCGCAGACGTCACACCAATAGTCCACCTGGAACTTCTGCTGGTCCTTCCATTGGTAGACGCGGAGGATCTGGATTGACGGCGTCGCTTCGTAACGGCGGACCAACAGCTCGACCTCCATCTCTCGCAGCCGCGGATCGGTCCGGAACGATCGGCCGCGAAGATCTTCGATGATGGGAATCAGCTGGTTGTCGGCGGTGGCTAAGGCCAGCACACGTTGCTTGGCTTCGGGTACCGTTTGGATGCCTAGCCGCTGCTGCAGTGCTTCCTGATACCACACGACTTGACCACGTAACGACTCGACTTGAAACCGACGCTCGGGTGGGTCCGCTTGGTCGGTCGCCGTTGCAACTGGCGCGGTGTCCGCTTGGGAGTCAGCTTGAGCGCTAACTTGATATCCGCCCGCTGAGATCATCAACGCGGTCGCGATCGCGATCCATCCGGAGTTGCCAGTCAAGTTACTCTTCAGCATGTCCCACCACGACCAGTTCAACGGGCAACTCCTGTGCGTTTTTTGTCGATTTGGCTGTCGATGCAAATCTGAGGATCCACCAGTCTCGCTCCTCGTCGTGTCGCATCGTCGGCGCGTCGACGTCGGCGCTGACGGCTTGCAAACAGAGCATTGCCGGATGACTCGAACCGGCGGCTTCAGCACTGGCGTCCATTAATGCTTGTAACTCCTTGGGCTCGACCGATGTGTCGCTTTCGGCATTGACGAGCAATAAGAAATCACGTGTCGGAGAAGTTCCTTCGTGGTTGCCGTCAACGGGCTGCAGGCCGTACCGTAGCGTGTAGACTCCGCGGGAAATGGTCTGATCACGGAAATCACTTCCGCGTCGGGTGAAACGAAGCACACCAATCAACTGACCTGGCTGGAACGGATAAAGCAGCTCGCTGGACGGCTGGAAGTCTGCCTTGACGGGCCATTCCTTGCAGGGCCAAATCTCGCAGATCGTGCGCTTCGAGCCCCGCACGACACGTAGCCCCGACGGAGATAATTTGGCCGCTACGTCCTCCGACAACTCATCCGTCGGTGCAGACTCCTGGAGTACTTGGACTTCGTAGTCGGCGGCGCTAGTGCCGTCAGCCAGCACGCTGGCCAAGACCAACGCGGCACAGGCTGTAATGATTCGCAAACAACTCGTTGGATGTGATGTCATGGCAGACCCTTGTCTCGATGATTCCATGCAGGGATTCCGATTGAGGAAGCCAGGCAGGCAGGAGCTTCGTCAATTGACCGCTATGCCGAGACCTGAAGTGAGCATGCTCGACGCGCGGTCAATTGCGACGCAAGTGCGAGAGGCGCCAGGCCGCTCGCTCCTACGGCGCAAACAAATGACCGTCGATGCTCTATTATGGTGTCGGCAAACTGACTCGAATACCGATACGTTCGGCTATTGGACCGAAAACGTGCCCAGGTAAGAAGATCGGGAATCGGGAATCGACCATCGAGTTCCCAGTTTGCCCGCTTTCACCTGCCCGTCGATTGTCACACCAGGGACAAACCCTTCGAGTTTGGCCAAGGGGGGATAGTAAGCGGATTCGTTGGAACAAATGCAGTCGCTCGGTCTTGCTTTACGGGCTTGCAGTTTCACGATGTTGCCGACAGTTAACTTTGCCGTCACCTCCTCAACGTTCAACTTCATGTCGAAAGCAGCGGCAGTCACCCGTTCGACACAGTTGCCCGCTTTGCCCGTTTGTGATTTGGCAAACTTAACAAGCGCCGTACGCTGATCGCTCGACGCTTTGGAGTCGACCACGATGATAGCTCGCAACGACTCGCCGTCGTTCAGGCCGTTGAACCCCAGGGTCCTGTCAGATCTCACCACGACGGCCACACTCAGCCCGCTGAGATCCGTTCCGTTAAGTCGACCGTCTTGGATGCTCCACGCCATCACGGCGTCTTTGCCAGTTAGCCCAACCTCACCGTTGGCAAAGCAGGGGCCCGTGTATACCTGGCACGTTCGAGCCTCCATATAATGACCTTTGATACTGGCGGCGGTTGTCGTGCTCGCGAAAAAGGCGACAAGCAGACACAAACAGATCCCAAACGATAATCGGTTCATGGTTTTCCCCTCCTTTATTGAGACTCCCCATTCTAGATCATTCGTAGGGCGGACGTCGAGACAAGGGAGCTGGCGGGCACTCACCCGGTCTGGATGCTGAAGCGGAGGCCCCAACGCTCGACAGTTGGCGTTCGGCTGCATGTTGAGCCAGATTGTCGAGCCAGATTGAGCGAATAGCCCTCTCCTGAGAACATGCCGCACACCGCATATGCCATTCTTCCCGCTGCCGGCCACTCTCGCCGCATGGGGCAGCCGAAACTGCTGATGCCTTGGGGCGAGAAAACGATCATCGAGCATGTGCTCGGCATCTGGTTGGCCAGCGGAGTCGAGCAGACGGTGGTCGTTGTCAGGCCGGACGATCTGGCACTGGCCGACGCCTGTCGCCGAGCTGCAGCAGAGGTCGTCGTTCCCTCGGTCGCCCCCATCGACATGAAAGAATCGGTGCGATTCGGGCTTGATCACATTGCACAACATTACCAGCCCTCCACGACTGATGCCTGGCTGTTGTCGCCTGCTGACATGCCGGAGATCCAAGTCAGTACGATCGATCAAGTGGCGAAACGATTCGCGGATTGCCGAAGCATTGTCGTTCCGACGTTTCAAGGTCGTCGCGGCCATCCTGTGCTATTTCCCTGGTCGATGGCCACGCAGGTCGGCCAACTCGGCGAAAACGAAGGACTCAACGCGTTAGTCAAGCGATCTGAGTGCGAAGAAGTTGAAACCAACGACCCGGGATGTGTTCGTGATATCGATTCGCCCGATGACTATCGCCGGCTGAAACCGTAGTTTCGTGGCACATCAAATCGCCGCGGGGTGAGCTTGGCTGGCGGCACTGGCGCGTTTCCAGGCGGCCGCCTCGCTTGACGGGTCGAACCATCTTGCACCGCTTACGGCAGCACGCCGGGGTTTTGATGGAATTTCCAGAATCTTTTCAGATTTAGCGCCCGGAAAGAAGTCGGGCCGTCACTATTTGGTGACCTGCAGCACATTTGTGACTTTAGAATAAATGGCTATGAGCGTAGCGGAATCCCACGATGGCGAACCCTCAGACGAGCAGCTGCTGTTACGTTACCGAACATCCAAGGATCAGGCGGCTTTTGCCATCTTGGTACGTCGGCATCACCAGCTGGTGCTTGGAGTTTGTCAACAGGCGCTGGGTCACCGGCAGGATGCGGAGGATGCTTTTCAGGCAACCTTTGTGGTGCTCGCCAAGGATGCGAATCGGATCCGCAAGCCGAACGCGTTGGCTAACTGGCTGTATGGCGTTGCGTATCGAATATCGATGCAAGTGCGACGCCAACGAGCCCGCAACAGGACGGTCGAAGTCCAGGATCAAACAGTGGACCCAACGGTGCTCAATCCTCTGGACCATTTGACGCGACGTTACCACCAGGGCGTTGCTTACGACGAGTTATCGCGTCTGCCAGATCGCCTGCGTACTCCGATGATCTTGCGATATCTTTCGGGCAAGTCAAATCAGGAGATTGCCACTCAGTTGAAACTGACGGAGGCGGCGGTGGAGGGACGCCTCAAGCGAGCCAAGGCAAAGTTGCGCGTGAGATTAACAGGGCACGGCGTTACGCTGGCCGTAGCCCTGTCGATGCTGCAGGTCGAAACCGCGTCGGCCGATTCCACTCCTTTATTGGAATCGACCATTGATCAGTGTCTAACACATGCATCAACTGAACCGGTCACTGTCGAGGCGGCCGAGATTGTTCAGTTGGCTAATCAGGAGATCATCGCCATGACGACCACTAGCGCAGTTAAGTTTGGAATCTATGGTGCCGCTGTTGTGTGCGCCACGGCGCTGACATTTACGATTAATCCCCTAACTTCATCCTCTTGGGGGGCTGACCCTGGCGGCACGGAGGTGGTCGAAGTGCAAGCTCCGTTTGGTGATGGGGATTCATCGAGTCGGGCTGCGGGAGAAGTCGCGTTCACGATTGCCCAAACTCAAGCGAGCGGTGGTGAGGCGAATCCACAGCGGGCAGGGGGTGATCCATTTGCCGAGTCAGCCGGGGATGCTTTTACCCAGCCAGCGCGTGATCCTTTTGCCGACGGCTCGAATCCAGCTGGCAAACGACGCGAGAATCTCTTCGGCGACAACGCAGACGCCGATCCATTTGATGCCGGCCCGGCGCGTGGTAAGTCGAGCCGACAACGGACTTTTATGGATCTAAAACGTCGCTCAACTCAGGAACTCAAGATCCGGTCTGCCTTAGGAAAAGAAACCAGGATGGACTTCTTGGATGAACCGTTGAGCAACGCCATGAACTACGTTGCCCAATTGCATGGCGTCCAAATCATCATCGACAAGCACGCTTTGGAAGACGAGGGGGCCTCTGTCGACAATCCGATCAACTTACAAGTCAGTGGCATTCCTCTGCGAAATGCGCTCAATCTATTATGTCGTCAGCTGAACTTGGACTACGTTCTCCACGACGAGGTCTTGTTGATCACGTCCAAGTCCGTGGCCGAGTCCATGATGGAGACGCGGGTTTATCCGTTTAGGTCGGGCGATATTCAGCAAACGCAGATGTTGGCATTCATTACGTCGAGCATCGCTCCACAGAGTTGGTCTGTGGTCGGCGGCGAGGGCGTCATTGCCGCCTTTCCGAGAGGCTTGATAATCCGTCAAACCGCTAAGGTTCATGACGAGATTGCTGAACTAATCCGTCAAGTTTCGCAAACCGCACCAGCGGCGAATTAGTCAAGCCTTAACAACCTTTTTGGCGTCACGGGCCGCGTGGAACTTGAATCAAAAAGTTCTACGTGGCACGAGTACGATTTTCGATGCTGCCGGGTATCGAAATTGAGTTTTTGTCAGCAATCGACTGATGCTGCAATCGTTTCCCCGGCATGACGGCTGAAGCGTGATATAGTCTGGATGAATCACGTTTTATCAGGTGTCGCACAATCACAGGAAACGATTCATGTTGCTCGATCGCAGATGGCTTTTCGCGGCGGTTCTTTTCAGTATGATCTTGCCTGTTTTCGGCGAGAGTGCCACCTGCGAAGCTCGCCGGGGTCTTTTCCGTCGTCACCGTCATGTGGCCAAGCCCGCTGCGACTCACCATACGGTGCAGACCAAAGTGCAACGTCACCACGTGCCGCCGGGATATGACTGGCGTCGGATGAACAACGATCCGCGTTACTTCGGTGGATTCCACGCGTCCTATTTCGAATCGATTGGCGTCCCTCAAGGCGACATTGGCCCCCGCGGCAACCAGATCTATTGGAACCCCTGGTAGTCTTTGCCCCGATCACTTCTGAGGCGGTCACGAGTTCTCGAAACGCGGCAGATCTCGAGGGTTGGATTGACATTTCGCAGTCCTCACCAGTAGATTACTGAGACTTGGGGCGATTAGCTCAGTTGGCTAGAGCGCCACGCTTACAACGTGGATGTCGGGGGTTCGAGCCCCTCATCGCCCACTGGTTTGTAAACACCTCTGAGGCTTAGGGTTGCGACCCGTCCTTTCTCGGACGTGCAGCCTGTTTTTGTGGTTGATTGTTGGGGATTCCCAACAGACCGGCACAACAGGAGCCTCAGTGTCATGATCAGTCATCTCGACCCCTGCTGTCTCGTCTCTGAGCTGGTCGCCGACGATCTGGACCACGCGATCGAATGCTACGGCGATCAGGGTAGCCGGCGCTCGACGGTGAACAACCCGAAGCCGACGCTGCGTTCCCTGGTCGGAATGTTCGGCGACGAGTACGCCGAAGATTTCGGCCCCAAGAAACTCAAGGAGCTACGCTCCAGCTGGATCGAGTTGGGACTCAGTCGGACCTACTGCAACGACCAGCTTGGCGTCGTCAAGCGAGTCTTCAAGTTTGGCGTCTCCGAGGAATTGGTCCGGCCTGACGTCTGACGTAAACGCGCAGCGGGAAAAACGACGTCGGCGTCCCCTATCGCAACGACGTCTCCTCCACAACGTTGACGCGGCGCCGAGGCACATCAGGGTCAACGCCTGCGGTTCCGGCACAGGAAAAGCGATGAAGCCGTGATAGTCGTCCGAGTCGGCGGGGAGGTACTCTCCGACCAGGAGCCCGAAATTGTTGATCGCAGAGACGGATGTCTCCCGTGCGCCCGGGAACGCCACGTCATAGAAGTCTTCGCCATCGAAAAAGAACGAGCGGAGCCCGTCGGCGTCCTCGACCAACCCTACCACCTCGCCCAAGTCGTTGACGTCCAACAACTCCGTTTCCCCGTCCGGGTGGTCAAGCAGGGTGACACCGTCAATGTCGAGAATAAAACCCGACTCAACTCCGTTGTCATCATAGGCACCGCCGACGATGATACCCTGGTTGTTGATCCCCAAAGCGAGAACCTCAGGAAAGCCGGAGATCGTCAACTCCTGAAAACCACCTTCCGGGCCAGTGTAGAACGAGCGGAAGTCGTCCTCCGGATTCTCGAGAAAGAGGCCGACAATCTCGAGGTCATCGTTGACACTGGTGGCAATCGTCTCCGCAGCTCCCGGGTATTCGATCAGAGTTGGTTCACCGTCAGCGATAAGAAAACCTGCGGCGTCGAACGGCGGATCAAACGCTCCCCCCACGACGTCGAAAGAGTTGTTTATGCCCGTGAGAAAGAAGTCGGACAGCTGTTCATCTACGTCGAAGGAGGAGAATTCTCCCGCGACCCAGACATACCCGAATTCCCCGGTGTCGTCCACGTACGAGCCGACCGCTGCAAAACCGTCACTGGTAATGTCGTTGACGAATGTTTCCTCTGCACCCGGGAAATGCATCGTCTCGTAGATGAATTCGACGGCATCGACGGACCGAATCGAAAACAACGTGATGAAGCCGATCAGGCAGGGAAGATGGCGTGCCATTTTGCATTCAGTTGCTCGTGATTAGCAGACGGGCCAGAAGCTTAGTGCGTATCACAATAGGACGGTTCGAGTTCTTCTGAACCTTGTTTCTAATCGACGTGCAGCGGCCGAGCAAGCAAGTCACCGCTTGCTGGCGACGTACACCCGGCCGCTATTCGCCCACGACATGTTGTAAGACTTTCACGACTTGCTCAGGTGTTTGTGCCCAGGCCATCGCGGCAGCATCCACTTCTTTGAGAGGATGGACGAGGTCTTCACTGTGGAGCGTAATGTAAGGCTTGCCCAAAGCGGCGCAGAAGCCAGCGTCAAAAGCGGCGTTCCACTGTTTGTACTTGTCAGCAAAACGTATCACCGCAAGATCGCATTGCTGAATTTGGGTGCGCGTGCGGATTGCGTTAACTTTGGCCGACTGATGATCGCGCCAATATGGCTTATCCTGATCGCCGAGGACGTCACCCGCGGCATCACTCGCATCATGATCCGTGACCGCAGATGTAAACGTCACTTGCAAGCCTGCTTCCTGCGCCCCAAGAATGATTCGCTGCCGCCAATCAGTATGTATTTCACCTGCCAAATAGACAGTCCAGCCCATCTTGACCTCGCTTTCTATGTAATTGATCCTCGGCCGGATTTTATTCCGATAGGATCGGTCGCTGTCAAAGCCAGAACCCATGATACTCCTTGGGAGAGAACATCCAGAACTCGGCCGCCAGTATCGGCACGCCGTCGCCGGTCGTCGATTGCAACTCGCTGTCGGGGCGGCACGAAACCTACGGCGAAGCAAATGAGAGTCTCAGGCGACGGGCAATTGGCATCGATTCGCGGTGTCGAGAAACGTATCTTACTGCCGATCAATCGGCCCGCTGATGAGGTCCGACCGTCCCGAGAATCACGCTGGTTTCTCGCATCACCTGAAGGCCGCTGAAGTTGCGACATGAAAGGCGCTAACGGTGCCACAGTAACGGCACAAGCCAAAACAAAACGCTGCACTCCCTCGCAGGAACTCATACCAGAAGTCGTCGTTTCCGTTGATCGGTATCGTACTTGAAAGGGTAGTAGAGTGTTAGTTTCGTGGCATCGCTTTCATTTCCGATCGGCACCAGAGGATCCGACAGATCGAGGGAGATGACATTTTGAATGGCTACCGATTGACGACAGATCTCCCACCTCTTCGAAGAGCGATACCAAGCAGAAAACCGCAATCGGTAATCAGTTGCGTTATCGCAGCAATCAGAATCGCTTCCGACGAGTTCGTGACATAACCCCGAATCCGATTAAGCCAGCCAACAGTATCAGAGCCGACGCGGGTTCAGGCACAGCGGCAGCGGGCCGCGGTCCCTGCTCGTAGCCTCCGTCTTGGAACGCCGCGACTAGATCACCCGTGCCGAAATGGCCATCAGCGTCCCAGTCGCCTTCGGACCAGCTGGCGGCAACGCCTTGCTCGTATTTACCCGCCTGAAACACCGCAGTAAGATCGCCGCTGTT